>Ga0208788_1000532_pt1 | contig 18674 bp, 13 predicted proteins | sample Wag4_2014_7_11_3_FD_187363 | JGI IMG/M metagenome (GOLD analysis project Ga0208788, IMG submission 187363) | Fresh water mixed with fracking chemicals microbial communities from Ohio, USA - Utica-2 Time Series FC 2014_7_11 (SPAdes) (version 2) ...
GGGCCGGCACCACGAAGTCCGCGTTGTTCTCGGCGGCGGCGAGCTCGTGCTCGGTGGCAGGAACTTCTTCCACGCGCAGGATCAGGCTGCGCAGGACCTTCTCGTTCAGTTCCCATTCACGACGGATCTCGGCCATCGTGTCCTTCTCTTGGGTGAAGTAGCACAGCACAAAGGTGCCGCGATTCTTGCCCTTGATCTGGTAGGCGAGCTTCTTCTCGTCGAAACGGCGGCACGTGACGATGCTGGCGCCATACTTGGTCAGCGTGTCCGTAACCGCGGCCTTGGCCTTCTTCCAGTCCTCCCGCACCAAGGCGTTGTCCAGGAGTACCATCGATTCGTAGATTTTCGTTTTCATCAGGTCCTTCTTCTCCTTAGGGGCCGGTGCGGGGGCTCCACATAGAGCTCCCTCAGTTCCAGCGGCTGTGGAACCGCGTCATTACGCGCTCGATCGGTTCACCGTCGAGCCACGCTTCGATGGCATCGCTCGCTTCCGCGATCGAAATCTCCACCTCTGCGCGCTCGCGTTCTGAGAACTTGGCAAGCACATGACGCGCCGCGTCGGTCGGGGGCGGCCCGATTCCCACGCGCAAGCGCGGAAAGCGGTCGGTCCCCAGTCCATTTGCAGTCAGTCCGTTCACGATGGAACGCATGCCGTTGTGCGTGCCTGGTCCACCTTGCGCGCGGATGCGCAAGCGCCCCAAGTCGAGGTCGAAATCGTCGTAGACGACGAGAATCGACTCACTGGAAACACCTGTGTACTGCTGCACGGCGGCCACGGCTTCACCCGAAAGGTTCATGTAGGTCGTCGGCTTCACCAACAGCGCACTCTTGCGAGCACACCAAGTGAAGCAACGCTTGCCTGCAAAGCCTTCCAGACGGGATGCATTCGCAAAGATCGCTCCGCAACGCGCTGCCAACAGGTCAAGCACCTGAAAGCCCACGTTGTGCCGAGTCCAGTCGTACTCAGGTCCGGGATTACCCAAACCGACGACGACTCGCTCGTACACCACGCTCGGCCTCCAGTTCTTGCCCGCGTACCGCGCGGCACGAAGGGGCGAAGATCATAACGAGCGCGCGGCCCGGCGAGGAGACTCCCCCGCACGAACCGCGCGCAAATGTTTGCCAGTAGCTGACTTAAGCCGCTATCAGGCCTTGGTTTCCGCAGCCGGAGCAGCAGCACCCTCGGCCGGGGCCGGGGCAGCTTCTTCCTTGGCGGCCACGACGACCGCGACCTTGGCTTCGGCACCGAACAACAGCTCGACGCCCTTGGGAATCTTGAGGTCCTTGCCCTGGATCGAACCGCCGAGCTCGAGACCGGCCACCGACACTTCGATGCTGTCGGGAATGTCCAGCGGCAAGCAGCGCACGGTGACGTGCGTGACGAGGTGGTTGAGCAGACCGCCCTTGGGCGTGCCCAAGAAGATCAACTCGACATCTGCCTCCGTGGCGACATCGCGCTGCACGCGCTTGAAGTCGATGTGCGTGATCTTCTCACCGAAGGTGTCCCACGCAAGCTCGCGCACGACGGCGAGGTGCTTCTCGCCACCGCACTCGAGCTCGTACAGGTGCGCGTGACGACGGCGCGTGGCCAAGAAGTCGTGCTCGACGATGGCAACATCCGCGTGCGGCTGGCTGCCGGCCGCGCCGATGGCGCACGGAATCTTGCCTTCCGCGCGCAAAGCACGGGCGTGACGGGTGCCGAGCTTGGCGCGCAGCTCGGCCTTCAAGTTGGCGATTTCCTTACTCATGATGCGTTTCCTTGCCCGGATGGTTCTGTTGTCCGTCCCTCGAGCGGACCAAGCGGGCGTCTACCTTTCGTTGCTGTCAGGGTTCGAGGAAGAGGGAACTCACCGATTCATTGCGGTGAATGTTGGCAATGGCACGCGCAAGCAGCGGTGCCACCGTCACGATCTCGATTTTCGCCGGCAGCTTAGCCTTCGGCGGCACCGAGTCGGTGATCAACACTTTGTCGACCGGAGCCGCATCGAGGCGCTCCACGGCCGGCCCACACAGCACACCGTGCGTGGCTGCGATGCAGATCGTCTTGGCGCCGTGGTCACGCACCACGCGCGCGGCTTCCGAGATCGATCCACCGGTAGAAATCATGTCATCGACGATCAGGACATTGCGCCCGCTGACATCACCGATGACGTGCTCGACGGCGATTTGCGAGCCGCTGATGCGACGCTTGTCGACGATGGCTAGGTCGGCGTTTTCGAGCGACTTGGCGTAGGCGCGCGCCATCTTGATGCCGCCCACATCGGGGCTCACCACCATCGGCCGCTCCATGCCAATCTTTTTGACAGCCTCCAAGAGCGGCGGCTTGGCATACAAGTGATCGACAGGAATGTCGAAGAAGCCTTGGATTTGTGCTGCGTGCATGTCGAGCGCCAGTACTCGCTGCGCACCCGCGCCCACCAGCGTGTTGGCCACAACCTTGGCGCTGATCGGTACGCGGCCTTCGTCTTTGCGATCCTTGCGCGCGTAGCCGTAGTACGGGATCACGGCGGTGATGCGGCCCGCGGACGCACGGCGCAACGAGTCGATCAGCAGCAGCAACTCGACCCAGTTCTCCTGCACCGGCGGACAGGTAGGCTGCAGCACAAAGCAGTCTGTGCCGCGCAAGTCGTCCATGATCTTGATGTCGATCTCGCCATCGGGGAAGCGTCCCACATGAGCCTTGGCGAGCGGGATCGACAGGTGCGTCGAGATCCCCTGCGCTAGAGCCGGATGCGCCGTTCCAGTGATGAGCGTGATCTTCTCGCTGTAGATCGACATGGCCTCAACCTGCGCCCTTCTTGTGATGCTTCTTGGCCGGCAAACCGACCCAGGTCTCGCCCGCTTGCATGGGCGCGTTCTTGGCGACCACCGCCCCGGCGCCGGTGGTGGCTCCGGCGGGGATCGTGTTCGGGGCCACAATCACCGTGCCCGAGCCGATGAAGGCGCGTTCGCCCACCACGCTCTTGTGTTTGAGCTTGCCGTCGTAGTTGGCAAAGATCGTCCCGGCGCCGATGTTGGCCTTGGCGCCAATCGTGGCATCGCCGAGGTACGCGAGGTGCTTGGCCTTGGCATGTTCACCAAGGTCCGTGTTCTTGGCTTCGCAGAAGTTGCCGATCTCGGCCCCGTCGCGCAGCACCGTCCCCGCCCGCAGGTGCGTGAACGGACCCACTTCACAGTGTGCGCCCACCGTCACACCGGCCCGCAACACGACGAAGGGCAGAATCTTGGTGCCCACGCCGATCTGCACACCATGTTCGATCACGGCCGTAGCCGGATCTTCGATCTGCACACCGCGCGCCATGTGCCCTTCCAAGATGCGCGCTTGCAGAGCCCAGCGTGCCTCGGCTAGGTGCTGGAGCGTGTTGACCCCCAGCGACTCTTCCAGATCGGCCAATTCGACGCTGTCCACCGGCAAACCGCGCCGCACAAAGGCAGCGAGCACATCGGTGAGGTAGTACTCCTTCTGTGCGTTGGCGTTGGAGAGCTTGGGCAGCTCTTCGACCAGAACGCGGCCATCAAAGGCGTACACGCCCATGTTCACTTCGTCGATGGCGCGAATCGCCGCATCGGCGTCCTTCTCCTCGACGATGCGCTGCACGCGGTTGTGCTCGTCGCGCACAATGCGACCAAAGCCACGCGGTTCCTCGGGCACGGCGGTCAGAAGGCTCATGCCCCCCACCGGTCGTGCGGCCGCTAACTCTGCGACGGTGCTGCCGCGCAAGCACGGCATGTCACCGTACAGCACCACGGTCACGCCGGGATCCGCGCCCAACGCCGGCAAGCACACTTGCAGCGCGTGCCCGGTGCCGAGCTGCGGCTGCTGGACCACAAAGGTCACATCCGCGACACCGCCACAGGACTTGGCCACCGCCGCCTTGACCTCGTCGGCGCCGTGGCCAATGACCACCACGATGCGCTGCGGTTGCAGCTCGCGAGCCGCGTCCAGCACCCACGCGAGCATCGGACGCCCACAGGCCTCGTGCAGCACCTTGGGCCGCTCGCTCAGCATGCGCCTGCCCATGCCCGCGGCCAGCACCACCACGGTACCTACTGCGGAAGCTGCATGGGTGGCAGACGATGTGGCGGGGGCGGCCATGATTGCGCTCAAAGGGGCGAACAGTCTACCGCTACACCTTCTGAGCGTCCACCCTACCGCAGGGGGCATGGCCCCCCTACACTAAGCGCATGCGCCTCGTGCAACGCCTGCTCACGCTCTGCTTGCCCCTGATTCTGGTCTCGGCAACCTCAGCCGCCCCGCTGGTGCTGGGTGACAAGGAGGACTGGGCCACAGTCGAGGACATCAACGCACCTCCGCCGGCCCGTGCGACAGCAGCGCGCGCCATCTGCACGCGCGCCAAGGCCGCTGGGTCCTGTCACGAAGTCGCTGCCAAGCTGATCGACATCGGCATGAAGGCGACCACACCCCCGGACTTGGGCCGCGTCATCGCGGATGCCGTGGGCTCGTGTGGGGACGAGAAGACCAGCAAGATCGTCGCTGCTGGCATGAGCAAGGGCCAGACCGAAGACCGTCTCTTCTATGTGCGCGCTGCGCGCGGCTTCAAGACGCCGGCTGTGGCAGATGCGGCACTCAAGATGTTGTCGGACAAGGAAGAGCGCCTGCGTGGCGAAGCGCTCGAGATCCTGATCGATCACAAGGTGGAAGCCTGTGTGCCGAAGCTCGAAGAGATCCTCGCCAAGGGCAAGGACACGAGCTTGATTGGCACCTGCGTGCGCGGCGTGTCGCAGTTCTTGAAGGGCGGCGCGCGCTGGACCGAGTGGGAAGGCAAGTTGATGGGCTACGCCGGCTCGCCGGTGCCCGAGTTGCGCCGCAGCGCGCTGCAAGTGCTGGCTGAGAACAAAGACGCATCACGCTTTGACTTCTTCACGGGCTTGTTGAACCACGACGACTGGAGCACGCGTGCCATCGCGGCCGGTTGGATGGAACGCGCCAAGACCAAGAAGGCTGTGACCGTGCTCATCGAGCGCTTGGGCAAGGAACAGGAAGGTACGCGCGTCTTTGGCGACATTGATGATGCGCTCGGTCGCATGACCGGCATGACGCGCTGGGAAACGGCGGAAGAGTGGTCCACTTGGTGGAAGAACTCGGAAGCAGGCTTCGAGTTCCCGAAGAACTCGGGCGCGGTGGGCACACGCAAGACCAAGGAAGAAGAGCCCGCGCTCGGCACCGGCGGTGTGCATGCCAAGTTCTATGGCATCCAAGTCGAGACCAAGCGCGCCATCTTCATCATCGACATCTCGGGCTCGATGAACGAGCCGACCAAGAACCCTGACTATGGTGGCCGTCCGCGCGTCGATGTCGCCAAGGACGAGTTGATCAAGCTGATCGACGAGTTGCCGCAAGGCTCGTGGTTCAACATGGTCACCTTCTCCACCGGCGTCGAGCAGTGGCTGGAGAATCTGGCTGAAGCCTCGGGCGAGAAGCCCAGCACCGGCAAGCGCAAGCCCAAAGGCGGTCCTTCGACCGGTGGTGGTCAAGAGAAGCCCAAGGACGAGAAGGAAGCCAAGAAGGACGAAGAGAAGGTCAAGAAGCACGACGCTGAGTTGCGCCAGAAGGCTAAGGAGTATGTCCAACGCCAAGGTGCCAACGGTGCGACGAACATCTACGACGCGTTTGAGCTGGCCTTCGAAGATCCCGATGTGGACACGATCTTCTTCCTGACGGACGGCCAGCCGACAGCGGGCAAGGAGACGGATCCCACCGCGATTCGCGAGGCCGTGCGCCGTTGGAACGCGGGGCGTGGTGTGCGCATCCACACGGTGGCAGTGGGCGACAACTTCCCGCTGTTGCAGTGGATCAGCTCGGACAACGGCGGCGAACACCGCTTCATCGAATAACGCGCGTGATCCTGTCGGCCGTACTGCTGTACTGCCTGCCGGTTGTTGCCGACCTAGGTGTCGTCGCGGACGCAAAGGCGAACGGCACCGAACGGGCCACGGCCATTCGCGCCTACATGTCGGTGGCCAAGGCAGAAGGCCGCTGTGCTGACGCGGCCAAGGCCTTGGATGCGGTCATTGTCGACCCCAAGTTTCCTGCGTGGTTGCGCCGCGTAGGCGCCGAAGCCATCGCCACCTGTGGTGACGAATCCACCGCGAAGTACTTGGCGCCGTTGATGCTGCGCGGCGACACCTACGCACGCTTGCATGCGCTGCGCGCGGCGCGAGGACATGCGTTCCCCATCGTGTGGGACAGCGCCTTGCGCTTGGTGAACGACAAAGAGCCGCGCGTGCGCTGCGAAGCCATTGAGTTGCTGGAGCGGCAGGCACACGCGCCAGCGGCCGAGCGCTTGAGCGATCTGGTGGCGAAGGGCAAAGATCGCGAAGCCTTAGAACCGGCGCTGCGTGCCGTCAGCACCTTGCGCCGCGATAGCCCGGCCTGGCCAGCGTGGGAAACACAACTGGAGGCATGGAGCAGCAGCGACAAGGACGCCACACGCCAACGCGCAGCACTGGCCGTGTTGTTGGGCAGCGACGATGCGCGGCGCTTGCCGTTGGCCTTGCGGGCCCTGCAATCCGAGTCGTGGTCGCTGCGTGCGTTGGCGGTGCAGTGGCTCAGCCGCAATCCGACGCGCGGTGCGATGGATGCGCTGGTCGCCCGACTAGCCCAAGAAGAGCCCGGTTCGCGCCTGTCAGGAGATCTTGACAGCGTGCTGGGACAGTTGACGGGCATGGGGCGCTTTGACACGGCGCAGGAATGGTCCACGTGGTGGGCGAACCACCAAGCGGATTGGCAAGCACCGACTTCCAGCGCAGCGCCGAAGACCCAACCTGCGCCAGCTGGACCGACCTTGGGCACCGGCCACCAAGCGGCCAAGTTCTATGGCATCGAAGTCGTCTCACGCCGCACGATCTACATCGTCGACTTGTCCGGCTCGATGAACGAACCGTCCAAGAGTGCGGGCAGTGCGGGCCGCCTGCGCATCGATGTAGCCAAGACCGAGCTGCTGCAGTTAGTGGACAGCATGCCCGCAGGCTCGTGGTTCAACATCATCGGCTTCCACGACGGTGTCTATCCTTGGTTGGACAGCTTGGCCGTGTGCGTGAGCCCCAAGTACAAGAAGCGCCCCGAGCTGCTGCGTAGCGATGCGACCGAGCAGGTGCGCAAGCTGGTGGTCGGCGGCAGCACCAACATCTACGACGCCTTCGCGCGAGCGTTCGAGGACCCAGATGTGGACACCATCTGCTTTATGACCGATGGCACACCCACGATTGGCACGGAGACCGAAGCCATCGCGATTCGTGAAGAGTTGCAGCGCTGGAATCGCTCGCGCCGCGTGCGTATTCACTGCATTGCCGTGGGCGAGGACAACTCGCTGCCCAAGTGGATCGCGCAGGACCATCAAGGCGTGCACACATTCTTGCCCTAGGCCGGCGGCGCGCAATTCCGTCAAGTATTCGTTACAGGCCCTTCTTCAACACATCCCTGGCAATCACAAGGCGCTGGATCTCGCTGGTGCCTTCGTAGATGCGGGTGACGCGCGCGTCGCGATAGAGCTGCTCGATCTTGTATTCTGCCGAGTACCCCATGCCGCCGTGGATCTGGACGGCCCGATCCACCACGCGATCAAGCGCCTCGCTGCAGAACAGCTTGGTCATGGCTGATTCGCGCGAGTACGGCACATGCGCATCGCACATCGACGCGGTGCGGTAGACCATGGCCTCCATCGCGTAGATGTCCGTCGCGCTATCAGCCAGCATCGCGGCAATCATCTGGTGCTCGGCAATCGGCTTGCCAAAGGCGACACGCGTTTTGGCCCAGTCCACCGACAGGCGCTGCGCTTCCTTTGCACAGCCCAAGCAGTTAGCCCCCAGCGCTAGGCGTCCGCGATCAAGCGTCGCCATGGCGATCTTGAAGCCCTCGCCCACTGCACCGAGGCGCAGCGCATCGGGCACCACACATTGATCAAAGGCCAACACCACGGTCGAACTGCCGCGTTGGCCCATCTTCTCTTCGCGCTTGCCCACCGAGAGCCCCGGTGTGCCCTTAGGCACCAAGAACGCCGTCACCCCGCGCGCCCCGGCACTGGGATCGGTCATCGCAAACACCGTCACGAGATCCGCCATGTCGCCGCTCGTGATCCAGACCTTCTCGCCATCGATGCGCCAGCCACCCTCGACGCGCACCGCCTTGGTAGTCATCGCCGCCGGATCGGAACCAGCATTGGCCTCTGACAACGCATAGCACCCCAACACCTCGCCGCTTGCCATCTTGGGCAGCCACTGCTGCTTTTGCTCGGGACTGCCGCCAACCAGCACACTCATCGTGCCAATGGAGGCGTGCGCGCCAAAGGTCACCGCGGTGGCAAAGCAGGCTTGGGTCAGCTCCTCCATCACGACGCACAGCCCTGTTTCGCCGAGCCCCGCACCTCCATACTCGGTTGGGACGGCGACCGCGGTCAAGCCCGCCTCGGCCATCTGGGCCAAGAGCTCACGCGGCACCCGATGCTCGCGTTCAATCTGCGGCGCCAAGGGCCGGACGACATCATTGGCAAAACCGCGGGCCAGATCCCGCAACAAGGTCAGTTCTTCGGGCAGGGCGTGCATGATTAGGCCTTTCTACATCGGCCTTTGGAGGGCGTAAGGCAAGCCTCGCTTGGGTCTTTGGACCCATTCGGTGCGCATTCTCGTGCAAAGCGACCGGAACTTGAGGCGCCGCAGCAGGTTTATACTCTCCAGCATGAAGCCCTTGCACATCCTTGGTGTCCTCCTCCTCTCCCTCGTAGGTGGCTATGTGGGCGCCCTGATCGGCAGCCCTGCGCCTCAGGTCGCGGCCACCAACAGCGCGGCTGTGGCGCCGGCCAACCAAGTGGCCATGGTTCCCAGCGCCCCGGGCAAAGAGTTGCAGGCGCGCCTCGACGATTTGGACATGCGCCTAGGCAGCTTGAGCACCAAACTGGAGCAACTCGGGGCAGCCCCGGCGCGGTTGGAGGCGCCGGAATCGGTAGCGGCCAAGGTCGAAGCCGCCGTGGCGAATGCCGCGCCTTCGCGGGACACGATTCTGCGCGTGATCGAGGAAGACCGCGCCGCCCAAGAAGCCAAGCGCGAAGCAGAGCGCAAGGAGCGCGAACTGCAGCAAGCCAAGCAACGCGCCGATCGCACCGCGCAACGCCTGAACATGAGCCCCGGTCAAGCCGCGGTACTCGCCGATTTCTATGTGCAAGAGCGTGCCAAGTTCGATGAGCTGCGCAACGGTTGGCAGGGTGGCGGCGATCCCGAAGCGATGCGCGAGCAGATGCGCACCGCGCGCGAATGGCGCGATGCCGAACTAGTGCGCCTCTTTGGTACCGACCTTGGTGCCCAGCTTTCGGAGCAAGGCTTCGATGGCATGGGCCGTGGTGGTCGCGGCGGTGGCAACAACAATGGTGGCGGTGGCAACAATGGCGCAGCCCGTGGAAACCGCGGCGGCGGTCAAGGCCAAAACAACGGCCCGAGCGCACCGCCTGCAGGTGGCGGGTTCTAGAGCCCCCTAACTAGCGCAGGGAACACGCGCTGTATGGTATGTACAGCGCTGCATGAAGTTCCTGCGCCGTGGTCTCTCACACCTTGTGGGGGCACTAGCTGATCTGCGTCTCCCGAGCTTCGCTCGCGCGCCCGTGTACAAGGCCTTTGCGGCGTACGCGGGCGCTGACCTTTCCGAGGCCGAAAAGCCCCTGCACGAATACCCATCTCTGGGTGCGTTCTTTGTGCGCAAGCTCACGAGCGGTGTGCGCCCCCTTCCCGCTGATCCACGCGCGCTGCTGTGTCCGGTCGATGGTCGCGTGCAAGCGGTGCATCCCGTCGTCCAGGGGCGCACGGTGCAGGCCAAAGGCCGTGACTACCGCGTGGAGGACCTGTTGGGGCCACTGTGCGCTGGCGCGGACTTGGAGGGCGCGGACTGCCTCACCGTGTACCTGTCGCCACGCGACTACCACCGCATTCATGCGCCGTTTGAAGGGCGTTTCGAGCGTGCGCTGTGGATCGACGGTGAGCGCTGGTCCGTGGCACCCACGGTGCTGGAGCGCAAGCCCGTGTTGGATGTGAACGAGCGCTGCGTGCTGGAGTTCACGCGCGAGGGACGACGCGCGTGGATGGTGCTGGTCGGTGCGCTCAATGTGGGGCGCATGAAGGTGGTCGATGTACCTGACAGCTATGCCGCCCCCGCACAGGTGGGACGCACGATGCAACGCGGCGAGGAGCTGGCGCGCTTTGAGATGGGCTCAACGATCGTGCTCGTGTTGCCCAGGGGCATGGCGTGCGTGGATGCCACGCTCCAGCAGCGCGATCCGGTGCGCTTGCACCAGAGCCTAGGCACCTTGCTGTAGGCCAGCTGGTCATGCTCACTGCCAAGGAAGTGCGCTTGTTGCGGCTCTTCGCCTGTTGCGTGCAGGGCCGTTGGGACGAGCTCGCCGCGCTGCGCCAGAGTGCGCCCGCAGGTGAGCCCGATCGTGCCTGGCGCGAAACAGTGCTGATGACGCACGTGTATGCCGGCGCGCCCCGCGCGGTGGAGTGCCAAACCCTGTTGTTAGAGGCCGGCGGACTAGGCGAGTGGGAAGCTGAGGAAGTCGAGGGACGCGCCATTCCGCCGGAACGCGGCGCAGCTCTGTTCGACACGATTTACGGTGCGAAAAGTCCCGAGGTGCGCGCACTCATCGCTCGTTTTCATCCTGATTTCGGGCGTGTGGTGCATGAAGACTGCTATGCACGCATCTTGACGCGCGCTGGCTTGACTGCGCGGCAGCGCGAGTTGTTGGCCGTGGTGGCACTCGCGGCCCTGCATCAGCCACGACAGTTAGCTTCGCATGTGCGTGGTGCTTTGCGCTGTGGAGCAGCGGCCACCGAGCCAGAAGAGGCGCTGCAAGCAGTCGCAGACCTGCTGCACGCCGAAGCCTTGGACGCAGCCCGGGCTGTGCTTGTCAAATACGCACGACACTAACGCGGCGTAGGCGCAGAGCCGGCGCTAGTCAAGGTTGCAGCGTTCACTGTCAAGGTACGCCAACGCAGCGGACGCGTAGAGCGCAGCTGCACGCGCTGATCGCCGCTGGCTGTGGATGCACGCAGTTGGCGATCCACCAAAGCGCGTCCGTCCATCTCCAAGCGCACGACATCACCCTTGCGTGTGATGTCTAAGCCCAATTGCAGGCTATCCCCGGATAGCTGCGTCAAACGGCCTTCACCAGCACGCGCACGCCGCACCAAGGCCAACAGGTCTTTGTCATCCGCTGCATCCAACAAGACACGCGCCGACTTGATGCTCTTGTCGACCACGACCAAGGCATGCACACCACACACCGACAGCAGCAGCAAGTCCGGAGGTTCGGATGCATCCAACACACAAGTCGCCTGCACCGATAGAGCCCCACGCACATCGAGGGGCGACAACAAAGGCAAAGTCGGACTGCCGAAAGAGGCGACTTCCTCGTCACGCAACACGCGCACCACACTCCAGCCATCCCGCGCTGTGCGCCACCCACCTGCATCTAAGCGCCCACCGACGCGCTCGCTCAGTTGCCACTCCAGCACAGCACGTCCATCGTCAGCCAAGCGCACATTGTCTGCGCCAAAGGCACTGACATCGGCAGGCTTGTGCTGAGGCGCGGGAGTCATGACCAAAGCACGCATGTCGCGTAGCTCACGCTTCTCATCTTCCTTGAGCAGCGCATCGCACTCGCTCAACAAGTCATCGACACGCCACACCAAGCGCTGAGGATCGACCGCTGTGCGGCCTTCGGTTGCACGGACCTCGCGCCGCAAGCTGCGCAAACGCTCCAGAGCAGCCGCGCGCCAACCATCGAGCCCTTCGTCCAAACGCAGCTGTGCCTTCCACACTAGCGGATCCTCGCGCTCTAAGGCGGGGGAGGCGAGGTCGAGTCGCAAGCCAGCTAGATCCCCTTCCTGTAGATGCAGCGCCACCAAGAGCAACGCATCCCGCGTCTGCGCGCGATCTAAGCGCGCCAACGAGGCCAGACTCTCCGCATCCACGGTCGGAGGATCACCCGGGAGGCGTTCACCGCTGCGCGCGCGTAACGCTAATGGATACGGAGCGGCTCCAGGTGAAACCACCAAGCCAAACGGCAATGCGAGGGACTCAACCGCAGCCGAAGCGTACTCACCTTGACCTGCAAGATCGGGAACCACCCACTGTGCATCCACTTTGACAAGACCGCGCAACTTGAGCGTCCCTGTGGTGACCTCTACTTCACGCTCGCCGTGCGCCCACAGATTCGCTGCGGCACGCACCAACACCTCGTGCAGCAGCAGGTACTCACGCACCAAAAGATCGAGATGTTCGCGAATGGAGGTCGGCCATTCCGGCCGCACACTCGCCCGCAGCAGATGCGCGGCTGCTAAGTAGTTCCGCCGATCGGCAGTGGTCAGCTCAACACACGCGCGTTGCACCCGTGTCCACTCGCGTTCGGAGCTTTGTGCCGGCAACGAACGCTCGAGCACATCCAAACGGGTGCTCCACGTGCGCAAAGCACGGCTGGCGCTTTGCACCGCCAGTTCTTCTTGCGGCAAGATCGGCACAGAAGCTACGCGTGCCTCCCACCACGCCTGCAAGCGTGCAGGCGCATCCATCGCATCGCCTACTTGCAGCTCCTGCTCCAACTGTGTGCCCATGCTGGCTACTTCAGCTGCCAACATGTGATCCGTGCGCGCCCACTCGGCATCCAAGGCCAACAGCCGCGGAGTGAGCTCATCCGCCACAAGCGTCGCTTGCGCCTCACTGACCTCACGCTCGGAAAGCCCTGTGCGCGCGGCTGACACTTCTGACGACCAACCACCTTGGTACTGCACCAACAATGCGCGCGCCGTGCGCCATGCACCGCGTGCGCGCTCTTGTTCGATGCGTGGCGCAAGCACCTGCCCCCAGTGGGTACGCAGCGCTGTCCGCCACGCGTCCACGGCCGCAGCTCGCGCTTCCGCGACACGCGCAGTCCAGCGCGCAGCACGCTCGGTCAATGCTCGCTCTTCCTCGGAAGGCAGCAGGCGCTGGCCACCCAAGCGTTCGCGCAACCGCTGTGGCCAAGTACTCACGAGCAGAGCCTGAGCCTCGTCGTAACGGCGTGCTTTGAGGTTGGACTCTAGCTCTAGATCGAACTCGCGCACGATCTTCCACAACTCGCTGTCCAGCCGATCGGACAACAAGCGGTGCGCGCGCTCGACACGGCGCAAGTCGTCGCCCTCCAACGTTGCGGCGCGCACGAGGGGTTCACTGCGCGCCAAGAGCTCCATGAGTTGCGCCAAGTCCGCACCTTGCGAGCTCTCCGCTTGTGCCACAAGCAGTTGCCACGGCTCCGGCGGTGGTTCCAAAGTGGCGGGACCGATCAAGCCTCCACGCGTGACTCCAATCGCCAACAGGGCCAAGGCTCCGGCCAGACCGGTGGTCCACGCCGCCGTGGCGAGCAAGCGCCGCGGATCGCGCTTGACGGGATCAAGTCCCGCGCGCGTCACGCGCGGGGCGCGCCGTTCGCGCACGCGTTCCAAGTCCGCAAGCAGCGCAGCGGGGCCCTGGTAGCGCCGCTCACGATCGCGCGTCAAGCACTTGCGCAGGACCAAGACAAGTCCGCTGGACAGAGTCGGTTCCAGCTCGATCGGGTCGCGCACCTTGTCATGCAGAACTGCGGACAAGATCTCGGCCACGCTCGCACCTTGGAACGGAGGCTGCCCGCACACCGCGTGGTAGAGCGTTGCCCCCAGAGACCACAGGTCGCTTTGCGCATCCGCTGAGCCCGGATCGCGCGCTTGTTCGGGTGAGATGTAGTGCGGTGTGCCGAGCGTGCCACCGTGGTTGGTGATCTGCGGGTCGTCTTCGGCGTGCGCCAAGCCAAGATCTACCAAGCGCGCTCGTCCGCCCGTGTCGACCAAGATGTTCGAGGGCTTGATGTCGCGGTGCACGATGCCGCGCTCCGACAGGTGCTGCAGCGCTTCCACGATCGGAATGAACAGGCGCAGGGCTTCGCGCTCGGTCAAACGGCTCTCGGCCAGGATCTTGTGCAGCGGTTGGCCGTCGACCAACTCCATCGCGTACCACCAGACACCATCCACTTCGCCCATGTCGATGGCGGTGACGATGTTGGGATGGGCCAGCTTGGCGGTTGCACGCGCTTCGCGTTGCAAACGCAACTCAGCTTTGCGTGCGCCCACGAGCTCTTTGTGCAAGATCTTGAGCGCCACCACGCGGTCTACCGAAACTTGGCGTGCGCGATACACCACACCCGTGGAGCCACGCCCCAACAAGCCTTCCAAACGATACCCCGGCACGCGCGGCAACGCCTGCGCAGCCTCGCGCACCGGAAGCGGCTCGCCGCCGTCAGTTACTTCTGCTTTAACCACTCGCGCCACGCTTTGTCGGCTTCATCCAACGAAAGTTGCACCGCAGCACGGAAGGCCGCTTCGTACATCGCACGCCGCGCACCACCCGAGCTGTGCACGCGCTCCGGCACCGCAGGAGCGTTCTTGCGCAGCACATCATGAAAGCGTCGCAAGGCGCCTTCGCCGCGGCTTTCAAGCCATTCCACGATGCCCATGGATGCGGCGATCGCGGCGCCATCGAGCTCGGTGAACTGCAAGCTCGCGATGGTGTCAAAGCTCGGCAGATCATCGATGCCTGCAGCGAGGGCTTCTTTCCAACGGCCATCGCGCATGGCCTTGGGATCCAACGGCGCAACCTTGGCGCGTGGCTCTTTGGACGGACCTACTTTGGTGCCTGTGTCGCGCTTGGGGAGCGGTCCACCGGTCGTGGGCCCTGTGGGCTCTTCGAGCTTGTTGCCGCGGCAAAACACGGCATTGCGACCATGCGAGCGAAACTCCAACAGACACGCCAAGCCTTCGTCGTACCACGGCGGCAGCAAACGTCCGTCATAGCCCAACCGGTTCGCCAGCAAGTGCCCCCAGTGGTGGTAGCAGTGCCCGGCCAAGTCCGGAATGCCACGCTTCCACAGACGCACGGAGCTCGTCGGATAGGGATCGCTCCAAAAGAAACCATAGCTCTTTGCCACAGCTGCATCCCAACCGGCGCCCACAGTCTTGGTGCGCGCTGCGAACAACGGCACGCTTTTGGTGTAGGGCTCGTCATCCACGAACACATAGAACTCGGCCAAGCGTCCACCAAGCAGGTCGAGACCAGGCGGCGCTGCAAAGGTCGTGTCGAACCAGGCGCGGCCGCGCAACAGTCCGGCGGCAATCGGCACGAGCTCGCCCGCCGCGGGTTGCGCGTAGAGCGCCAACTGTTCGTTCAAGAGTGGCGTGAGCGGCACACCAACGAGTTGCTGCACCTCGGCGCCGTTGTTGCGCGCCAAGGCTTCGGCGCGCGGCAGCCATTGTCCCGCGTGCTCTTCCAAGCCTTGCTTGCGTTGCGCCTCGGCAAAGAGCATCCACACGCCTTGGTAGAGCACTTCGCCCTTTTCGTAGTGCGACTTCTCCTCAGGAGTCACCCACTTGTCTTGCCAGCGCACGAGGCCCTTCTTGGCCATCTCTGCCGCTAGCTCGGCCTCCACGGCTGCGTCGCGTTCCGCAGGCGTCATCCAACGGCCTTTGTGCTGCACATTGCCGATGTGCGCATTCGCCGCCGCGTGTTGCGGGTCCAGCTCCAAGGTGCGCGCCACAAGGCGCTTCAAGTCCGCCTTGAGCTTGCGCTTCTCGCACTCCAGCGCGAGCTCCCAGACTTCGTCGGCCGTCTTGGCGGCCTTCTCGCGTTCCTTGATGGAGCCACCCTTCTCTTGCAGCACCGCCGCACACGGAGCTGCTGCCGCGTGACTGGCGACTCCGCTCACTAGGCCCAGAATCCATAGCGCGAGGTGCATGGCACGCATACTAGCTGTTCCCTTCGTCCGTCTCGCGTGCGGCCAGACCATACTTCTCCAACTTGCGTTGCAGGGCAAAGCGGCTGATGCCCAGCTCGGCAGCAGCGCGACTCTTGTTGCCTCCCACCGCCAACAGCGCAGCCTCGATGGAACGACGCTCCAAGTCGGCAACCGCACTCTTCATGTCGTTGCCTCCGTCAACCATCAGCCCCTGAGCGTCCTGCACACGGTCGCTGGTAAGGCGCACGCTGCGACGCTCCAGCACCGTGGCTGACAAGTGTTCTGGACGCACTTCGTCACCGGCCAGCACCACCAGCCGGCGCATCTCGTTCTCGAGTTCGCGCACATTGCCCGGCCAATCGTACGCACACAAGGCGGCCACGACATCGGTGCCCAAGTACGGCGCGGGCTTGCCTGCATCGCGCGCCGCACGCGTCAACAAGTGCTGGGCCAGCACCGGCACATCTTCACGCCGTTCGCGCAAGGCCGGCAAACGCACATGCAGCACGTGGATGCGGTAGTACAAGTCTTCACGGAAGCTGCCTTCGCGCACCATGGCCGCCAAGTCCCTATGGCTGGCCGCAATCAAGCGCACATCGACCTTTTGCACGCTATCCGCGCCGACTGGGCGGAACTCGCCTTCCTGCAAGACGCGCAGCAGCTTCTTCTGCATCTCGGGGCTCATGTCCCCGATCTCATCGAGGAACAGCGTGCCACCATCGGCGGCTTCCAGCAGACCGCGCTTGTGTTTGTGAGCACCGGTGAAGGCGCCCTTCGCGTGTCCAAAGAGCTCGCTCTCCAACAAGGCATCCGGCAGAGCCGCGCAGTTCTCGGTCACGAAAGGCCGCTCTTTGCGTGGACCATTGCGGTGCAATGCGCGCGCCACGAGCTCTTTGCCCGTGCCGGACTCACCGGACACCAACACAGGCAAGTCCGAGTCCATGTAGCGATCGAGGGTGCTGTACACCTGCGTCATCGCATCGGAAAGGCCTACAATTCCGGTGTAATCGTGACGACTGCGCTCGCGCGCCAGCTCGCTGCGCGCCACCGCTAGTTCACCGTCACGATCGCGCACCTTGCGACCCAACTCATCATTGAGGCGTGCAATCCGCCGGCGCGACTCCTCCAACTCCGCGTTCTTGGCTTGCAGCGCATCGACGCGACGACGCGACACAATCGCAAGGGCGGCGAGACTGGCATACAGTTCCAACGCCTCTAGATCCGCTTCGTCAAAGGCCTGCTCTTGCAAGCGATGATCGACATACAGAACACCTTCCACACGGCCTTCGATGCGAATCGGCGCACATACGATCGAGCGCAAGCGTAGATCCTCGACGCTAGCCATGCCGCTCAAGCGCTCATCGCGACCTGCATCGACTGACAAGAGCGCTTGACCACTGCTGTAGACCTTCTCGGTCACGCCTTTGGACAAACGCGTGTGCGGCAGAGGCACATCCAAACGCTCATGACTGCGCGCCACCTTGAGGGCAAAGGACCCGAACTCCGCGCGCTCACCGGCTTGGGGTGACAACAACAAGAAGCCGCGCTCGGCGTGCACAAGCTCGACCGCATTGTCGACGACCGCGCGCAGCAGCGCCGGCGTGTCGTGCGGAGCCAACAACTGCGCGCACAAGCGCGCGTAGCTGTGCAACGCCACGCGCTCGCTGCGCGGCTCGGGCAACGAGGTGCGGTAGCCCTCGTCCTCCAACTCTGCACCCAGCTCCAGCGCTTGGGTGTCGCCCATACGCGGCCGCGTCAAACCTTGAAAGCTCACACGCACGCCACCCAACAGCACCTCATCACCTACGCGCAGCTCACGCCGCACCACGCGCTCGCCATTGACCCAGGTGCCGTTCGCCGCCTGCAGGTCGACCACCCAGACCCGGTCCTCCAAACGCTCGAAGCGCGCATGGCGGCGGGAAACCCGCGCATTGGCTAGCCGCAGATCACACTCCACCGCCCGCCCCGCCACCACGGCGTCGCGTTCGAACGACACCTCACTGCGGGTGCCCTCTTCATTGACGGTGAAACGCATGGAGGATGAGGCGTGCGCCAGCGCACAGACCTCCAGCCTACTAGCCGCAGGCCATCGTGCGGTAACGCACGATTGGCCCGCAGCGGCAGGCTACGAGCCTTTGTAGTTAGGTTTCCGCTTTTCGGCAAAGGCCGCCAAGGCCTCCAAGCGGTCCTGCGTGGGCAGCACCCGTTCGTAGCAACGAGCCTCGATCTCCAAGCCCTGCGGCAAGGGCGCCTCACAACCTTGATCGATGGCCGCCTTGGCCGCGCGCACGGCCACAGGACCGTTGCCCGCGATCTGAAGCGCCAATAGCCGCGCGGCCTCGGCCAGTTGCCCAGCCGGCACCACGCGATTGACCAGCCCGATGCGCTCCGCCTCCGCGGCGTCCAGCTTGCGACCCGTCAAAATCAGGTCTTTGGCGCGCGAACGCCCCACCAAGCGCGGCAAACGCTGCGTCCCGCCAGCACCAGGAATGATGGCGAGAGTCGTTTCCGTCAGGCCCAACTGGGCATGGTCCGCCGCGATACGCAGGTCGCAGGCCAGTAGCAGCTCCGTCCCGCCGCCGAAAGCAAAGCCGTTGATGACGGCGATCGTCGGCTGCGGCAGCGCCTCCACATCGTCCATCGTGCGCCGGATGTTCTTTACAAACTGGGGCACGCGCTCGGCTGGCATGGTCTTGCGCTCCTTAAGATCCGCCCCGGCGCAAAAGCTCTTGTCCCCCGCCCCCGTCAGGAGGATGGCGCGGATCGACAGGTCCTCCCGCAGCTCGGCGCACAAGCTGCGCAAGCGGCGCAACGTTGGGAAGGACAGGCAATTCATGACATCCGGGCGCTCGATCGTCAGCCAAACGAGGTCCC
>Ga0208788_1000533_pt1 | contig 18648 bp, 14 predicted proteins | sample Wag4_2014_7_11_3_FD_187363 | JGI IMG/M metagenome (GOLD analysis project Ga0208788, IMG submission 187363) | Fresh water mixed with fracking chemicals microbial communities from Ohio, USA - Utica-2 Time Series FC 2014_7_11 (SPAdes) (version 2) ...
ATCTCGCTCTTTCGGAATACGAGCATTACGCAGCTTGTCTGTGATGTAGGGGCCGTAGCGCCCGTTCAAAACTTGAATGTCGTCGATACCAAAATCTTGGATGATGCGATTGGCGTCGGCTAGCTTCTTCGCTTCGACCACTTCAATCGCGCGCTCCAGCGTGATGGTGTACGGATCATCTTCCTTCAATGAGGCGTACTTACTGCCAAATTTGATGTATGGGCCGAAGCGACCGATGTTCGCCTCCAGCATTTCGCCGTCGGCATTCGCACCAAGTTTGCGGGGTAACTGGAACAGTTGTAGACCTTCGGCCAGCGTGATGGTGTCCATCTTTTGACCGGGGCGCAGTCCCGCAAAGCGCGGCTTTTCTTCGTCGTCGCGCGTGCCAATCTGTACGAATGGTCCGAAACGTCCCATACGAACCGAGACGGGCTTGCCGCTGACCGGGTCAACACCGAGCTCGCGTGCCTGCGCAGCTTCGTCGCGAGAGACGTTCTTTTCCGTGTGATCGATCAGATCAACGAAGGGTTGCCAAAACTTCTGCAGCGGTTCTGTCCACGGTTCCTCACCACGCGAGACGGCATCAAGCTCGTCTTCCATCGCGGCAGTGAAACCGTAATCGACGTATTTGCTGAAATGCGTGCTGAGGAAGTTGTTGACGATCTTGCCGATATCGGTCGCGATGAATCGCCGCCCATCCATATCGACGTATTCGCGATCTTTCAAAGTCGAGATGATCGAAGCATAGGTCGAAGGGCGACCAATGCCATGCTCTTCGAGCGCCTTGACCAACGAGGCTTCTGAATAGCGTGGCGGCGGTTCGGTGAAGTGTTGCGTGCCACGCAAGCTGACGAGATCGACAATGTCACCCTCGTTCATCGCAGGCAGGATGCGATCGTCGTCATCGTCGGCAGCATCGTCCTGACCTTCGAGATAAACGGCGATGAAGCCGGGTTTAACCAAGGTCGAGCCGTTGGCGCGAAACAGATTTCGATCCGAGCCTTCCTTGCCGGCTAACAAATCGATGGCGACCGTATCAAAAACTGCATGCGTCATTTGGCAAGCGACTGCTCGCTTCCAGATGAGTGAATAGAGCTTTTGCAAGTCGGCATCGATGCGACCTTCGAGCATCTGCGGCAATACAGCAGCCGATGTGGGTCGTATGGCTTCGTGCGCCTCTTGCGCATTTCGAGACTTATTTTTGAAAAAGCGTGCCGCTTCGGGCAGCGCCTCTGCGCCATAGACTTTGCCGATGACCTGGCGAATTTCGCCGATCGCTTCGTTAGCGAGGTTCACCGCATCGGTACGCATATAGGTGATGAGGCCGACGGCGCCCTCACCATAATCCACACCTTCATAAAGCTGTTGTGCGAGGCGCATCGTGCGCTGCGCCGAGTAACCGAGTTTACGCGCGGCTTCCTGTTGCAGCGTCGAGGTGGTGAACGGCGGTGCAGGATGACGATTACGTTGTTTGCGCTCGATGCTGATGACACGCAACTTGCCTGGCGGTTCGAGACGCGCTGTCTCTCCCTCCGCCGCGGGCTTTGCTTGGCCGGCACCCGTTGCAGCTAATAATGCACGCTCGACTTCGTTAGCGGCTTTTTCGTCACCAAAAGAAAACTGCTCGACTTTGCGCCCACCGAACTCGACCAACTTCAGCGGAAAGCTCTGTTCGCTGCGCTGACCTTGCGCATCTAGCGTCCAATACTCACGCGGCACGAACGCTTGAATCTCTGCTTCTCGCTCACAAATCATGCGCAAGGCAGGGCTTTGCACGCGGCCTGCAGATAGACCGCGACGGACTTTCTTCCACAGCAACGGTGAGAGATTAAAGCCGACGAGGTAGTCGAGAGCGCGGCGCGCTTGTTGCGCGTTCACGAGATCAAGCGATAGATCGCGAGGCTCTTCGATCGCCTGGCGCACGGCGTTTTTGGTGATTTCGTAGAACGCGACGCGATGGACCGTTTTGCCCTCAAGTGCGCCACGGTCATTTAATAGTTCACGCAAGTGCCACGAAATCGCTTCACCTTCGCGATCCGGGTCGGTTGCGAGATAGAGCGACTTGGCTTTCTTCAGCGCTTTCGAGATCGCTTCGACGTGACGTTCGTTACGTTCGATCACGTCGTACTTCATGGCGAACTGCCGCGACGGATCTACCGCACCCTCTTTAGGGACGAGATCGCGGACGTGACCGTAGGACGCAAGTACCTCAAAGTCGTTGCCGAGATATTTTTTGATGGTTTTGGCTTTCGCCGGCGATTCGACGATGACGAGATTTTGGGCCATTTCTTCCGTGGACTTTTTTGAGACGGTGTCGCCGTCGATCAGTGGGGCCGTTCCGGCGGCAAATCGAACACGAGATCTTCCATGCGTGAGCAGGCGAGTTCCTGTCCGGGTTGGCTCGAGAGCACCATTAATACGACCCACTTGAGTTGGTCGACATCGAGTTCAGTGCCATCGAGCGCGAGCAAACGCTCAATGACGATCTCTCGTTGTTGTGCCGAGAGGATGCCAGTGCGTTCGAGCTCAAAAAGATAGCCCCGGCATTCCGCAGGCAGATGGGTACGCTCGGCATCCGTATAGATGCGCAAAGCCCTCGGACCCGTGTCGCGCAGCTCCGGTCGATCCCGCTCGCAAGCGAGGTCTGCCAACCAATCGAGCGCCCGCTCGACGCTCGCGCCATCGAATCCCGCCTGTTCGAGATCCTGAGCGAGCGCCTCTCGCTCGGGCACTTCCGGGTCTTCAGCCAGCATGTAGCGATCGAACACATAAATAAGAATGTCCAGAACGCTGCCGGTGTCGGGGGTTTGGGTCATGAATCAGGGGTCAGGGCAGTTTGGGTTAAAGACGAAAATACCGGCCGCGGGCGTCGGATGCGGCACGCCCCTGAAGTTCCAGGGTGAGGAGCAGGGACGCTACAGATGTGCTGGAGAGGCCGGTGCTCGCGATGAGCGCATCGAGGCTCGTCGGCTCGAAGCCGAGCGCATCTAACAGGATTTCGGAGGGGTTGTCCAACCGCGGGGTCGTTTCGGAGGGGGGGTCCGATGGGTTGAGGGTGCTCCCATCCCACTGATTTAATTGGATATTTTTAAGTTCGGACAGAACGTCATCAGCGCATTCGACAAGGGTTGCCCCTTGGCGGAGCAGCTGGTGGCAACCGCGGGAGAGGGGGCTGTGGATGGACCCGGGGATCGCAAATACCTCTCGGCCCTGCTCTGCAGCGTATCGAGCGGTGACCAACGAGCCGCTGCGCGCGGCGGCCTCTACGACAAGTACGCCGAGCGACAAGCCGCTGATGAGTCGGTTTCGGCGAGGAAAGTGCGAGGCCAGGGGTGGCGTACCGGGTGGAAATTCGCTCACCAGCGCGCCGCCCGAAGTCGTGATCTCGGCGGCTAGCTCGGCATGCCGCTCGGGATAGGTGCGGTCGAGGCCGCAGGCACAGACCGCGACCGTTTTGCCGCGCGCGACGAGGGCAGCGCGATGTCCGGCGGCGTCGATGCCGAGGGCAAGCCCGCTCGTGACGACCAAGCCCAGCGAAGCGAAGTGAAATGCAAAATCGCGCGCGGTACGTTCACCGAGCGCCGTCGGATGGCGGCTCCCGATGACGGCGAGTTGCGGTCTTGCGAGCACACCGGGATCGCCCCGAACGAACAGAACAGCTGGAGCATGATCGATCGACTTTAATAGGGAAGGGTAAAGCGGGTTGTCGGCCGCCACGAGTTGTAGGCCGTGCTGTTCGATCGACGCCAAATCATCCTCAAGCGACGGATCGCTTTGCTTCGATAGGGCTTTTTGTGTGGAGGTCGGCCAACCGAGTTGAAGCCAGAGTGAGGGCGGCGCCCGCCGCGCCTCATCGACTGAACGAATCCCCGCGGTGTACGCGGCCAGCAAACGATGCGCATTGATACCGGGCAGTCGCGCCCAGCGACACAGATCAGCAAGTTCAGGCGTATCCATAGAGCGACCTTACGAAGGCTTCGCTGGCAATACCCCGCCGGATTTGTCGGCAATGCGCACTGATATACTGCTGCCATCACGAATAACCTTCGAGCGGAGTGACGCTGTATGGCCTTGTTACCGATATTGGAATTTCCTGATCCGCGACTGCGCACGCGCGCAGAGCCCGTGACCACATTCGACGCAGCGCTCGCGAAGTTGGTCGATGACATGTTCGAAACCATGTATGCGGCGCCGGGCATTGGCCTCGCTGCCTCGCAGGTGAACGTGCACCGTCGGTTGCTCGTGATGGATGTCACGGAAGATCACAGCGAGCCTTTGGTATTCGTCAATCCCGAAATTCTCTCTCGGGAAGAAGTTGGCGTGATGCAGGAAGGATGTTTGTCTGTGCCCGGTTTCTTCGACGATGTCGAGCGCGCTCAAAGAATCCAGGTTCGAGCGCAAGACCGGCACGGCATCACCTTCGAGCGTGAGTTGTCTGGCCTTGCTGCCGTGTGTCTGCAGCATGAGATGGATCATCTCGAGGGCAAGCTCTTCGTCGACTATCTCTCTGTTCTCAAGCGTGATCGCATACGGCGCAAGTTGGAGAAAACCCAACGTGATCGTGCCGTTCGTACGGGATCTGACAAGGTCCCCGCCGGAGCCGGTGCGCGCTGAAGCGCACCGAGCTTATCCATGCGCGTCGCTTTTGCCGGGACACCGGCGTTCGCTTTACCGCCCTTGGCGGCGCTCGCTGATTCTTCGCACGAGATCGTTGGTGTTTTGACTCAGCCAGATCGCCCTGCAGGGCGCGGTCGGAAGTTGACACCGAGTGTGGTCAAAGAATTCGCCACGAGTCGGGGCTATGAGGTCAGTCAGCCATCCACTTTGCGCACCGAAGAGGGGCGCGAATCTCTACGACGCTGGGCGCCGGATGTTCTCATCGTCGTGGCTTATGGTCTCATCCTGCCGATCGAAGCGCTGACGATTCCAAAGTTTGGATGCATCAACATTCACGCTTCGCTATTACCGAGGTGGCGCGGTGCAGCACCGATACAACGAGCCATTCTTGAGGGTGATACGGAAACGGGCGTCACGATCATGCAGATGGATGCCGGTCTCGATACCGGCCCGATGTGGTTGCAGCGAAGCGTGACGATCAACGACAAAGACGACGCCATCTCACTGCAGGACAAGCTGGGTGCCATCGGAGCCAAGGCACTGCTCGAGACGCTCGAGCTCGTGGCTTCAGGTCAGATGCAACCTGTCGTGCAACCAGCCGATGGAGCGAACTATGCGCGCAAGATCGATAAGAGCGAAGCGCGCATCGATTGGCAACACAGCGCGCTCGAAATCGATCGGCAGATTCGCGCCTTCAAAGCATGGCCTGTGGCGGAGACAACCTGGCGCGGTGAAATCCTGCGCATTCATCGCGCTCATCCGATTGATCAGTCATTGAGTGGTGAACCGGCTTGTGTGCCCGGTACTTGGGTCGACGCAGCCGAAGGCGCTTTACACGTCGCCTGCGGACAAGGTCGTCTGGCGATTACCGAGCTTCAAAGATCCGGTAAACGTAGTGTGACCGCGGCCGAATTTCTAAATGGTATTCCAGGCGGATTCACCGCAGGGGCGGAGCAGTTTTCATGAAGTCTGAGTTAGCCCCCGGAGCAGCGACGCTCGCTGCCGCGGTGCGTGCCGTGAGCGCCGTTGCACACGATGGTCGTTCAGCCGATGTGGCCTTGCTCGAGGCCGAGTCTCGTCAGGATCGACCCGCGGTTCGCGCGATTGCACTTGGAACGTTGCGTTGGTATCTCCGGCTTGCACCCGCCATGGCGAGTTTGGTCGCGCGACCGGCTGCCGATATCGATCCTCAGTTGCGTGCGCTATTGATCACCGCTGCTCATCAAATCGAGCACTCGCGCGGTGCGCCGGAAGTGAGCGTGCATTTAGCCGTCGATGCCGCACGAGCACTCGGATTGCAGCGCGCTACCGGTTTCGTGAATGCCGTATTACGACGTTTCGTGCGTGAACGCGAATCTTTGCTAGCAGCAGTCGATGCGGATACGGCGACGCGTCACGCTCATCCCGAGTGGTTCGTGAACAGTGTCATCAGTGCATGGCCTGAGGCGGCTGAAACGATCTTCATCGCCAACAATCAACATCCACCGATGACGTTACGTGTAGCGCCTTTTTCGACCCATGCGCGCGAAGAGTATCAGCGAGAGCTCGCGAGTTCTGGGCGAATGGCGCATCCACTCGAATGGTGCGATGAGGCTCTGCAGCTAGAGCATGCAGTGTCGGTGTCGTCTTTGCCCGGTTTCGAAAGCGGACGCGTCTCCGTGCAAGATGCGGGAGCGCAGTTGGCCGCGCATTTGCTCGATCTTCACGCAGGTCAGCGCGTTCTCGATGCGTGTGCTGCGCCGGGCGGTAAGACTGCGCATATTTTGCAGCGACAGCCCGACATCGATCTGCTTGCTGTCGATGTCGACGGTGAGCGCATGGCGCTCGTGAAGGGCACGCTGGAGCGCATCGGTATCAAAGCGCGGGTCTCGGTGCGCGATCTTTCGCGTAGTGATGCGCTTGCGGATGAGGCGCCATTCGATCGCATACTGCTCGATGCGCCATGTTCGTCGACGGGCGTCATACGGCGTCATCCCGACATCAAACTATTACGCCGAGCTGAGGACATCCAACATCTCGCGCGCATGCAGCGCCGTCTACTCGAGAATTGCTTCTCGAAGCTGGCGCCACAGGGTCGCCTGGTTTATGCAACGTGCTCGGTCTTGCCGGATGAAAACGAGCAGGTGATCCAAGCGTTTGTTGAGAGTCATCCCGAGATCGAGGCGTTGCCTTGGCCAGCGGAGGTTCGATTACCGCCGGGCGCCATTCGACTACGGTATGGCGTTCAACTATTGCCCGGCAGCGCAGCAGACACGGATGGATTTTATTATGCTTGCCTCGGGTACAGAGGCTCGCGATGACGATAAGCCTTGCTGATCGCCGAACTGCGCTCGTGCGACTTGCCATCTTTGTCGTGGCGGTATTGTCGTCTGCGCTGATATCTGAACGTCTTTTGGCGCAGTCGGTCGAGCAACCATTGGGCGATGCGCTCGAGATTCAGTCGGGTTTCGTTAACGTCGTCAATGGCGTGTATCAATTGCAGGTCCGAGTTCGTTATCCGACGAACGAGGAGGATCGTGATGCGCTGCGGCAGGGCGTCTCACTTTTTTACGATGTCGATCTGGAAGTGACACGAGAGCGGCGCTTTTGGACGGCAGCGAGCATCGTCAATCTCAGTTTGCGCCGAGAGCTCAGCTATCACTCCGTCAGCGAACGTTATCTCGTCAAAGATCCGCAAGGAGTCGCCGAGACTCGCTCCTTCGCCAGCCTTGAAGAAGCGCTGGCGGATCTCGGCAAAGTCGATGGATGGCCGATCCTCGTGTCTGCGCAAGTCGCCGAGGAAGGAAATTATTTCGTCAATGTTCGCGCGGTCGTCAGACGCGGGCGACTCACCGATGCACTGCGCGCGCTGATGTTCTGGTCGGATGACTGGCAACGCCGGAGCGAGTGGTACTCATGGTCGCTGCCGCGCTAAAGCGTTATCGACCTTTGCTGACAGTGACCTTTTGGTCGCTGTTGGTCTTCGGTGCACTGACGGCGCTCTTTTTATCGGCGCAGAACTCGGTACAGTTCGGTCGCTGGCAACCTTGGATTTTATTGGCGAGCGCGATCGGTGTGGTCGCCTTGCTAGCGATGCTGTTACGTAAAACGGTACAGCTCATTCGGGCTTATCGAAGTGGCGTTCCCGGCTCTCGTCTCACATCTCGTACCGTGCTCGTGTTCGGTGCGCTCGTCGCCTTGCCCCTGCTATCCGTCTACGTATTTTCGCTGCAGTTTCTCAACCGTGGTATCGACAGCTGGTTCCAGGTCGAGATCAAGCAGAGTCTCGATGACGCGGTCGTGCTCTCGCGAGCGGCGCTCGATTTGCGTATGCGCGAGCAATTGGAGCGTACGGAGCGCTTTGCGCAACGTCTTTCGACGCTGCCTTCATCCGGTGCGATGCTGGTTGCCATGGACGAAGAACTGCGTCGTACGGATGCAGCCGAACTTGTTTTGTATGGCGAGTATGAGCGCATCATCGGTGCCAGCAGCCGTTCGGTTCCCGATTCTTTGCCTGAACGACCATCGACTGAGCTCGTTCGACAAGTGATCACCGGCCGAAACTATGTGAGTCTGGAGCCCGTGGGCGATGCAGGTTATGTGATTCGTACGGCGGCGTTGCTGCCGGGTGCGGTCTCATTGCCCGGCGGAGCGCGCTTCGTCGTCGTCACGCATGATTTGCCTCGCCAGTTTGCTGAGTTGACCGATGCCGTACAAAGATCTTTCTCGCAATATGGTGATTTGGCTGCATTACGAGAGCCGCTGAAGTACAGCTTCAGCTTGACGTTGACGATGGTGTTGCTGGTGACGTTGCTTGGAGCGATCTACGGTGCCATCTATTCCGCTGAGGTGCTCTTCAAGCCAGTGCAGGATCTGATGGCGGGCACACGCGCTGTTGCGAAGGGTGATTTTGCGACACGAGTCCCGTTGAGCTCTCACGATGAGATGGGCTTTCTGGTGCAGTCCTTCAACGACATGACCAAGCGTTTGCGGCGCGCGCGGCAAGAAACCGAGAGTAGCCGCGAAGCGGCGGATCGCGAGCGCGAACGACTCGCCGTGATTCTGGCGCGCCTATCGACGGGTGTGATCACCGTGGATCGTTCGCTGGTTTTGCAGCGAGCCAATACAGCAGCGGGCGCGATATTGGGAGTGGATCTCGCTGCGATGATCGGTAAGTCGTTAAGCGATCTGAGCGGCAGTGAGGGAATCGCCAAGGCGTTCTTTGATGATGTTCGCGCTCGTTTTGCGGCAGGTCGTGAAGAGTGGCGCGAACAGATCGAATTACGCGCTGCTGCCATCACCGGTGGGCCGAGATTTTTGGCGAGCGCCTGTGTGCGTCTGCCACAAGCGGTCGACGAGGCCGTCAATTATGTGATCGTCTTCGACGACGTTACGCGTCTTTTGCAAGTGCAGCGCGAGGCAGCCTGGGGCGAGGTCGCGCGGCGTCTGGCTCATGAAATCAAAAACCCATTGACGCCGATACAGCTATCCGCTGAGCGACTTCGGCGCAAGGTGTTGCCGCAGCTGACCGGTGGAGATGCCGAACTGTTGGAGCGATCGACTCACACGATCGTGCAGCAGGTCGAGGCGATGAAACAGATGGTCAATGATTTCAGCGAGTATGCGCGGGCGCCGGCGATGAAGTTCGAGCCGTTCGACCTCAATCAGTTGGCTGGTGAAGTCGTCGATCTTTACCGCGCGGAGGAGGAGCAGGTCGAGATCCAAAGCCGGTTTGATCCCGGGCTCGAGCCTCTCTTGGGTGATCGGGCCCGAATCCGTCAGGTGTTGAATAACTTGCTGACCAATGCGATCGAGGCGCTCGAGGGTGTTCGTGAGGCGCGCGTCGAACTGCAGACGGGTATGGGTGAGCGGGAGGGCGTTCCCGTAGCGCTACTGACGGTGACGGATAACGGTCCAGGCTTTCAGCCCGAGATTCTCGGGCGGATCTTCGACCCGTACGTGTCGAGCAAGCCGCGTGGAACGGGCTTAGGTCTTGCGATCGTCCGTAAGATCGTCGAGGACCACGGTGGAGTCATTGAGGCGGATAACCGGGTTGAGGGTGGCGCTCGAGTCCGTGTTATGTTGCCATTTGGAGACAAATCCCGGTCGACCGCAGCCCGTGAGCGGCGAACCGACATTCGGAGGGAGCGGGCATGAGCTCAGCACGCATACTCGTGGTGGATGACGAGGCCGATATCCGGACCCTCGTGAAGGAAATTCTCACCGACGAAGGTTATGACGTCGCCGTCGCCGCCAACGCGAGCGAAGCGCGTCAACTCCGGGGACAGTTTTCCCCCGACCTGATCTTGCTCGACATATGGATGCCCGATGTCGATGGCATCACCTTGCTGCGCGAGTGGATGGGTGCCGGTAATGGTTCTTGCCCGATCGTCATGATGTCGGGTCACGGCACGGTCGAAACGGCCGTCGAGGCAACCCGCTTGGGCGCTCTCGATTTCGTCGAAAAGCCGCTGTCTCTCGCCAAGTTGTTGCGTACCGTCGAACGCGGTCTCGAGAGCGCTCGAAAATCACGGGGTACTCAGCGCCTGATGGGCGGTGTGGTCACACCGATTGGAAAGAGTCGGGTGGTGCAGCAGCTTAAGCATGAGCTTGCATCGCTGGCGCCGAGTCGTAATGCCGTGTTGTTGTTGGGGGAGCGTGGTAGCGGCCGCGAGATGTTTGCCCGTTATCTGCATGAGCATGGGCAGATCCCAACGGCTCCCTTTGTCGTCGTGGTAGCGAGTAGTTTGCGAGAACTCGATGCGGAAGCGAGTCTGCTTGGCAAGCAAGATGCCTCCGGTGCTGTTACGGGAATATTGGACGAGGCGGGCGAGGGCACGCTGTTCATCAGTGAATTGGGCGATCTACCGCCTTCGGCCCAACGAGTATTGCTCGGTGTTCTAGAGACAGGTCATTACCGATCTTTGGGTGAGAGCCGAGATCGACCCTTTCGTGGGCGAATCGTGAGCTCTGCCCATCCGGGTATCGAGCAAGCCTCGGAGGGAGCAAACGGTTCGATCCGTCGTGATCTTTTGTCGCATCTCGACCGTGTCGTCGTGCGTGTACCGCCACTACGAGAGTACGCGGAAGACGTTCCCGAGTTACTGCGACAACAGGTCGATCGATTGGTCGACACCGAGGGTTTGACCTTCCGCCGTTTCGGCGTGGCGGCACAGAATCGTCTGCGCAACTATCCTTGGCCGGGCAACGTACAAGAGTTACGCAACCTCGTGCGTCGCTTGTTGCTGCGTGGTGGTAACGAAGAAATTACGCTGGCCGACATTGAGCATGAATTGGCTCAGGCCGCGCCGCCTGCAGAGCCGCTCGTGAAGCAGGATTTATTGGCGTTAAGCTTGCGCGAGGCGCGAGAGCATTTCGAGCGCGCCTATCTGCAGCAGCAATTGTTGCTCTGTCACGGCAAAGTCGGGCAGCTCGCGAAACGCGTCGGTATGGAGCGTACGCATCTCTATCGAAAGCTGCGCTCGCTAGGCGTCGATTTCCGAGCTGTGAGTGACGACGCGGAGTCGTGATCGATCGTTAGTCGCTGACGCGGATGACAACGACATCGATATCGGCTGCGCGAAGTCGTGCGCGGGTTCGATTGAGTGACTCGAGATCGCTGACGGGACCAATGCGCACCCGGTGAAAGACATCCGCATCGATTGCAACGCGCTGCAACGAGGCGGAGATGCCCAGCCGCGATAACTTCGTTTGTAGTCTTTCGGCCTCGGCGAGCTCGCGATACGCACCGAGCTGCAACACATAATTACCCGGTCGCACGATCGGCGAATTCGGTAGCGGCTCGACCGGCGCTTCCTTGCCCGCTTCTGGAACGACCACCTCTTGCGAGGGCAGCATGTCGTAGAAATCGTATTTGGGGGCTTCTTCGGTTTCGTCGGTCGCCGTGGCTTTGGCCGCCATCCGCGGTTCGGGGCGCGCGAGACTCTCCGCTGCCGCTTCGGCCGCTTTCAAGGCGCGTGACTGCCAAAGAAATACTCCGAGGGCTACTGCGAGCCCGATACCGAGCCCCGCGAAAAACTCGCGCGAGACGCCAAGCTGCACGCCGCCGCGCCGGGATGTTCGTTTGAAGTCGCGGCCGATGGGCGTGTTCATAAGACTCCTTACATCGTCTCCGGTGCCGACGCGCCCAAAATGCCAAGGCCATTGCGCAGCACTTGCTGCACGGCGAGCAACGCGTAAACGCGGGCTTGTCGCAAGTCATCTTCAGGCACAAGGATGCGTTCGGCGTTGTAGAACGCATGCAGTGTCGTAGCTAATTCTTTGAGATAGTGCACGAGTGCATGGGGTGCACGCTGGGCCGCTGCCTGGCGGATGACTTCGGGATAACGCGAAAGACAAGAGAGCATCGCCTCAGCATGCGCGCCGGCGAGTAGTGCCGCACCCTGTGTCGCGACGAGATTGGAGGCGCTCGTCGAGTCGTACGAGAGTGAACGTGCCGCCAGTTCTTTCATGACGCTTGCGACACGCGCGTGCGCATATTGAATGTAGAACACCGGATTTTCGTTCGACTTGGACTTCGCGAGTTCCAGATCGAAATCGAGCGACTGATCGTTGCTGCGCATCAGATAAAAAATGCGACAAGCGTCATTGCCGACTTCGGCTCGCAGCTGGCGGAGGGTGACGAAATTGGCTTCGCGCTTGCCCATCGAGAGTTTTTCGCCGTTGCGGAACAGTGCAACGAGCTGGATCAGCAAGACTTCGAGACATTCACCCGGATGACCGAATGCTTGTAGGCCACCGCGTAGGCGCGTGATGTAGCCATGATGGTCGGCGCCGAAAATATTGATCAGCGTATCGAAACCACGCTCTCGCTTTTCGAGGTGATAGGCGATATCCGAGGCGAAATAGGTGGTGACGCCGTTATCGCGTACGACGACTCGATCTTCGTCGTCTCCAAAGCGCGTAGCACGAAACCACTGTGCGCCGTCTTTGGTGTAGAGCAGATCGTCTTTTCGTAATCGCTCAAGCGCACGATCGATCGCGCCACTCGCATTGAATTCTCGTTCGGAAGTCCAATGATCGAAGTGCACACCGTAGCCGTCGAGATCGTCACGAATTTCATCGAGCATCGCAGCGATGCTCTGCTGCAGTAACACCTGCCACTGTTCGGCGCCCAAGAGCTCGCGACCGCGAGCGATCAAAGCGTCGATGTACTGATCCTTGTCGCCCGCGGGAGCGTCTGGCGGCAAATCGGCGAAAACGGCAGTGGCTGGGTGGTGCCAGTTCTTGCCATATCGCGTCTGGAATTCTTTGGCGACCGGCAGTAGATAGTCACCCCGATAACCGTTTTGCGGAAACACGAGCGTCTCGCCGCAGGCTTCGAGATAGCGCAGCCAAACGGAGACGGCGAGAATTTCTGTTTGTCTGCCGGCATCGTTGATGTAGTACTCGCGAGTGACGTCGTCACCCGCTGCTGCAAGCAAGCGTCCGAGCGCATCACCGAAAGCGGCTTGTCTGCCGTGGCCGACGTGCATGGGCCCAGTCGGATTGGCCGAGACGAATTCGAGCAGTACTTTTCGTCGCACGGCTGGATTGAATCGACCGTACTCGGCGCCTTCGCGATGGACACGAAGCAACTCTTTCGCGAACAAATCTTTGGTGAGAAAGAAATTGATGAAGCCTGCACCGGCAACCTCAGCCTTGACTACGAGGTCATTGGCCGGGAGCGCGGCGATGATCGCGAGTGCGAGCTCGCGCGGATTGCGCCCGACGCTTTTGGCTAAGCGCATTGCGATATTTGAGGCGAAGTCGCCGTGCTGCGCATCGCGGGTGCGATCAACCGTGACCCAACTCGGATCGACGGGCTGTGGCAGCAAGGAGCCTTCGAGGGATTTCAGTGCACCCTGCAGCAGGTGCTGGAGGTCGTTTTTCACGGGCGCGATTCTACAGCCACGCTGCCACTGCGCCTAAAACAATTCGAGTGGATCGACATCGAGCGCCCAGCGCACACGTCTGACTTCGGGCAGCGCTTCGACCGCGGGCACCCAACGATCGAGAAAGCGATGCAAAGCCGTGCGATCGGCGCTCTCCACCAGCAACTGGGCATGAAATCTTCCGGCGCGTTTGGCCATCGCGGCCGGAGCGGGTCCAAGCAGCCGGACGTTCGCCTTTGGAGCCGCGCGCCGTGCGGCTGCGAGGAACTCGGTCGCCCAGTCTGCTTGCAGCGCCGAGGCTCGCAAGGCAGCCAAACGTGCGAAGGGAGGCCAAGCCGCCGCCTCGCGCTCGGCCAGGGCGGCCGTCGCAAAGGCTTCGTAACCGCCGTCGAGTAGTCCGCGCAGCAGTGGGTGTTCGGGATATTCGGTCTGTATCAATACTTCGCCGCGCCGATCGCCGCGCCCTGCACGACCAGCCACCTGGATGACGGTTTGTGCGAGCCGTTCGGCCGCTCGGAAGTCCGTACTGAATAGTCCTTGGTCGGCATTGAGCACAACGACGAGCGTCACGTCGGGAAAATCGTGGCCCTTGGCGATCATTTGGGTGCCGACGAGGATGCGTGCTTCGCCACTGGCGATTCGAGAGACCACGGCTTCGAGTTCGTCTTGGCGCCGTACGACATCGCGATCGAGTCTCGCGATACCCACACCAGCGAAAGTTTCAGCGAGGCTCTCTTCGATACGCTCGGTTCCTTGGCCGACGGTTTTGACTGCATAGCCACATTGGGGGCATTGCCGCGGCAGTTCGCGGTCGGCGCCGCAGTGATGACAACGCAGACGCGACGCTTGTCGATAGACCGTGAGCCTGGCATCGCAAGAGAGGCACGGGGCGACCCAGCCGCAGGCGGTGCAGGCGAGTGTCGGTGCGTAGCCACGACGATTGATATAGACGAGCACTTGGCCTTGATTGGCCAGATGCTTCTCGATGGTGGTTGCGGCCGTCGTCGATAGGCCTGCGTGCACGTGCTCTGCGCGCAGATCGATGAGTCGCAAGGTTGGTGGCTGCGCATTGGCCGCACGGCGCGGCAGGCTTAAGCGCTGATATCGACCGAGGCTCACGTTATGCAGCGACTCTAGCGAGGGCGTAGCCGAGCCAAGCACGATCGGGATGTCGAGTTGTTGAGCGCGCACCAAGGCTAGGTCTCGCGCCGAATATCGAAAGCCGCCTTCTTGTTGTTTGAACGAAGCGTCGTGTTCTTCGTCAACCACGATCAAACCGAGATCGGGGATGGGCGCAAACACGGCAGAGCGGGTGCCGAGCACGAGACGCGCCGAGCCATCATGGGTGCGTCGCCAAGCTTCTAGTCTTTGGGTGTCGGTGAGACCGGAATGCAGCACGGCGAGTGGTATGCCGGCGAAGCGTTTGGCGAAGCGACCGACCAACTGTGGCGTGAGCCCAATTTCGGGCACGAGTATGAGTACGCGACGCCCGGCCCGTAATTGCCTCTCGGCGAGGCGAAGATAGACCTCGGTTTTGCCGCTGCCTGTGATCCCCTGCAGCAGCCAGGCTCGGTACCCCGTATCGCCGCTCGCAATGACGGTATCGAGCGCGGCTTGTTGGTCGGGTGTCGGCGCTGGCGTTGGCTCCAAGTTCGCCGCGGCCACTTCCTCGGTCTGAGCGCTCGGCGCGCGCTCTTGCCGCATGACCCAATCGCGCTCGCGCAGCGATCGCGCGTGGTCTCGCCAGCGTGGCCAGTCGGCGAGGGCCTCTTCGAAAATCCCCGCCTGGTCACTCCCGAGGTGCTCGAGTAGGGCTCGCTGTTGACGCGCCCGCTTGGGTTCGCCGGCTTCGAGTGCGGCCCGGCCCGCGGCGGTGAGCGTCCAGACGAATGAGCGTTCCTGCAGCGGCGCACCCTCGCGAACGAGCTTTGGTACGGCGGTCGCGATCACTTCGCCAAGGGGGTGGTGATAGTAATCAGCCGCCCAACGTAGCAGTGTCAGCAGAGCCGTATCGAAAGTGGGCTGATCGTCTATGTAGGATGAAATTCGTTTTAATTTAGAGATTTCCAGCTCTGAATGGCTCTCTGTTGAGACAATAAAGCCAATTTTCTCCCGGCGACCGAAGGGAACGCGCACGCGCTGACCCGCCACTACAGCAGGAGCATTATCAGCAGGCAGGTAGTCGAAGGTTCGCCTCAAAGGGGTATCGAGAGCGACCCGCAGGATCTCGTCGGTCATCGCCGCATTTTTCCACAGAGAGTGTGGATAACGTTGTGGATGACGCGAAATTCCAGCGAAAAAACTCGGGAAAATCGGCAGTAATGGGTGGGGGTGGTCAAAAAATGATCAATTTCGTTAAATTTTATATTAATCAATGAGTTATGTTCCCGATGGGTCGGGCTCAATGATTTTTACGACAGTTTTGTGACTTGGTTTCTTCGCGACTGTGCGTAAGTGACTGATTTTTCGAGATCGATCACTTCTGGCGTGGGCTCCAATTCGTCAGACTGACACCGAGGAGTGCGATCAAGCCGCCGACCACCATCGACGCGAGCAGCGGTTCGTTCAATAGCAGGGTGCCAAACAGCACGCCGAACACGGGCACTAGATTGTTGAACACCGACGCTCGAGCGGGTCCCAGGCGGGCAAGACCCTGTGCGTACCAAACGAAGGCGAGCGCGGTACCACCGGCGCCCAAATACAGAATCGAGACCCAAGCCTCGGCGGTCACTTCGCTGACGCTCCACTCGGACCACTCGAGCGGCATACCGAAAGAGAGCAACACGGCACCCCAGAGCGTCGTGACCGTGGTGAGTGCCAGTGCTGATGGGGCTCGGTCACCCGCCAGGGCATAGCGACTGATGATCGTATACACCGCCCAACAGAGTGCACCGCCTAGCATCAAGGCCTCGCCGCGGCCGACTCGCTGGAACAGCACGGTGAGATCACCCTTGGCGAGTACCGTGCAGACGCCGGTGAGGGCGAGCAGGATGCCAAGCCAGCGATGCAAGGCGAGGTGCTCGCGAAAGACGATCGCCATGGCGACCGCCGTCATGATGGGGTTGAGCGCTACGACGAGGGCGGTGCGACTGGCTGGAATCAACTCGAGCGCACCTAAGAAAAGCAGGTTGTAGGTTACGAGACCGACGATCGCGAGCGCCGCGCTGAAGAGCCAATCGCGCCGACGTAATTGCGGCCAGCCGCGCTCGATCCACAGCATGAGTGGTACCAACATCGCCGCCGCCACCCAGAATCGCAAGGCGGCGAGTGTGAAGTGGGGCATTTGCGGAGCGGCCAATCGGCCCGCGATGAAAGTCCCGCCCCACAAGGCGGCAACACCGACGAGGCGAAGGTAGGTCGAGGTCATGGTGTCGACTCCGCAGCCGGCGTCTCGGCGGCTCGACGCTCACGCAGCGCGACGTAGATACCGGCGCCGATGATGATGCCCGCACCGAGCAGCATGCCGGCTTGTGGGAACACCTGCCAGAACACCCAATCGATACCGATCCCCCAGAGTAGAGCGGTGTATTCGACGGGCGCCACGACCGCGGCGGGCGCATGGCGAAAGGCCTCGGTGATGTAGTACTGGCCGATCGCGCCGAGACCGCCCGTGGCAGCGATGAGCCACCAGTCTTGCGATCGAATCGGTATCCAATCGGGTAGCGCGAGTACGCCGGCAATGAGCGTCACGAGCATGAGGAAGGTGAACACCATCGACGAGGAGGTTTCGCTGCGAGTCAGCACCCGTGCCGTGATGACGGCGAGGGCATAACTTATGGACGAGATCGCTGCCGCAAAACCGGCTAGCAACGGCAATCCGCCTGGCCGCGGCTGCAAGATGATCCACACCCCCGCGAGCCCGATCAGAATGGCGAGCCATCGACCGCCATCGACCTTCTCACCGAGCCACAGAGCCGCCATCGCCGCGATCAAGAGCGGTGCGGTCATATAGATCGAATACACCGCGGCGAGCGAGGCGGTACCGAGTGCATAGACGAAAGTCACGAGCATGATGACGCCAAGTACGCCGCGAAGCCCATGCAGTCCGTAACGGTGGATACGCAGTTCGGCGAGCCGGCCCTGCCAAAGCAGAGGTAGCAGCACGAAGGGCAGCGAGGCGGCGGCGCGCAGCACGGTGACCTGCAGCGGTGGGTAGTGCGCGGCAAACAGCTTCAGTAACGCATCCATGAACGAGAAGGCGGCCACAGCGATGAACATGGCCGCAAGACCGCGGAGGTTGCCGGTATTCATGGGGGCGGGACTATACGGGAAGCGGGCGTCGCCGACCGGAATGTGCGCGAGGTCACGTTCAGATACTAGGCAGGAAAGATAGGCATCGAAAGCCGGTAAAAATGATCGTAGTTTTTTGTGGGAAAGCGACGATGGGGGCACTACATTCCGCATCCATACCCACTGACCGCGCGGTGGTTCGATCTTTGATCCGATCGCCGCGCAGGCTCGGATCTCCAAAGACAAGAACGTCAATAAGAGCGATGAAACATCTCAGCTTGACGCCGGCTTTGCTGATTGCCGCGCAACACGACACCAGTTCGATCTCCAGCCTCGTCATGACTTATCGCATGCATGGTCTGGGCGGTGATCGCGCCTGTCGCAAGCTGATTCATCGGCTCGAAAAGCTGAACCTGCTGAAGATCGTGGCCGGTTCGCGCAACGATCGGCGCGAGAAGTCGGTGTGTTTGACCGACGAGTCGCGGCAATTGCTGCGCGAGCTGCAAGTGCAGCTACAAAAGCTACCAATCTAGTTCGTCCACGCATCAGTCGAGTCGCGAAGTCGCGATCGAGTTTTATTTGCAACCGAATTTGATACAGTTATTGTTCCTATATGAAGCTTGTTGGCCTCGCACCTGCCGTCTTACTGATCGCCCAGCACAAGGCGATCTCGATTTCCGAGTTGGTCCATCTCTACCAGCAGATGGGCTTTGGGGGTGCGCGCAGCTGTCGCAAATTGATTCACCGCTTAGAGCGGCTCGAGTTGATTGAGATCGCCCCCGGGGTTCGGGGCGATCGTCGCGAGAAGGCGGTCGCGCCGACGGCGCGGGCCATCCAGATGTTGGGTGAGCTCAATGGCTTGCTGGACCGAATATTGGGCCGTCCTGTCGTTGACCCCCCCCTCCCAACTAAGTCCCCGCTTGGGTCA
>Ga0208788_1000537_pt1 | contig 18611 bp, 12 predicted proteins | sample Wag4_2014_7_11_3_FD_187363 | JGI IMG/M metagenome (GOLD analysis project Ga0208788, IMG submission 187363) | Fresh water mixed with fracking chemicals microbial communities from Ohio, USA - Utica-2 Time Series FC 2014_7_11 (SPAdes) (version 2) ...
CGCCCATACTGCGCGGTCAGGTAGGACGTAAACGCCCTCCACGCGAGGCGCAGCCAACAACACCGGCGTCACGGTGAAGAGCAGTAAGACGAAAAGCGAGCGCAACCTCATGTCACCAACCTTGCTTGGGCGGTGGCAGTACGATTTCGCGACCACCAGTGCGCCCCTGCATGTTTTTGAACAACTCGGCGTAGGAGTCTCCTCGCTCGACTTCGCGCAGCAGATACAAAGGCACGGCGACGCTGGCATCGCGCCACTCCGATACACCAAACTCATCTGCTGCGCCGCCACCGGGGCTCCGGAGATCATCGACTTCAGATGGCTCAGACCCGTCTTTTGAGGCTTCGCTCGTTAAGGGCTCTGGCTCACCGCTTGCGCCCATGGCGAGCTTTCCCTCCAAAGGCTCATTCGCTGGGTCCATCTCTCCGTCGTCAGCGATCACCGGTGGCGGCGGCTCCAGAAGACGACGCAGCTGTTGCTCCAGCGCATTCCAATCCGAGGTCGACGGATCGAGTTGCCGGCCCCGCGCCACAGCAAGCAAACCATCGCGTAGCACACCCTCCGAAATCGGATGTGCATGCAATCGATGAATCGCGCCATAGTTCGCCGCTGCACGTGCCAAACCCAAGTAATCCTCAGCGCCGAGATTAGGACGCGACAACATCTCACGCACGACCGCATTGACCTCATTCAATGCGTCGCGCTCCTCAGCAGACTGGATCGTTTGTAGCGGACGCGCGAGCTGTGCCTCCAATCGACCCGACAACAAAGCCCCGCTCACGAAGGCGATCGTGATCACGAGCCCAACGACACTCGCAGCCGCCCTTGCGCTGGAGTTGACACTCGAAAGCCGCGCCCTTGCCGGCACCTCTCGCCATGCCGAGATCAACAATAAGAACAGTCCTATCCACAGCAGCCAACGTCGCGCTCCGCCGTCGCTGATTACAGTCGGCCAAGCCCCAGGCTCCCGCGGCTTCGCCGCCCTCAAAGCATCTCCGAGTTGACGCGACACGGTCGAATTCTCGTGAGCGCTCAACATCAAACCCCCGGTTGCGTTGGCGAGCCGACGTAAATTTTCGGGTGCCGCTTTAGCGTAGACGAAAAGGCCTCGCGCATCGCGCAGCCAACCACCCGATGCAACAGGAATCGGCGCGGTCTTCTCTTGACCAAAAGCGATTGGCACTACCCGCACACCCATCGCATTGAGTCGCGGCACTTCAGCCGCCCAGTCCTCAGCATTCGCTTCGCCGTCGGAGAGCAACACCAAGACTTTGTCCCCCGCGGCGGCATCGAATGCCGTCGTTGCGGTACGAATCAACTCCAGATAGCTGCTGCCTTGACTCGGCAGGTGCGTCGATCCAAAAACCTTCAACGCACGCTCGGCCAACGACCTCTCTATCGTCATTGGCGCAACAAGGTGGGCAGAGCCTGCGAACACGAGAACGCCCGATTCAACATCGGGCTCTAGTTGATCGAGCGTGCGCAAAGCCAAACGTCTCGCCCGCTCGATCCGCGAGGTACCCGCCTCATCGACGATATCCATGCTGCGCGAGACATCGAGCGCAAACAGCACCTGCTGCTGCGTCACAGCGGGCGGCGCTGATTTCCTTTGATCCAGCCATAGCGCAATCGACACCACGATAATCGCTGCAACTAGCCAGAGCGGAGCATCACCAAACCCGCCCTTCCAAGCGCGGATCTGGAGCTGGCCGCCGATAATCAATCCGTCGAGCACCTTCGTTCTCGATAGCGCTCGCAAGCCCATTTCTCGATACAGCATCAGGACCAAAATGCCCATCGTGACTAGGGCGGCGAGCAACAGCCATGGCGCTAGCGCTCTTTGATCGACTCGCGTTTCTGATTTCTCGACGACGACCAGTCGTTCCGAGATCGCTGCCAGCGCATCTACGAGTTGCTTAGCGCTCGCTGCATCATGATGCGACCCACCTGTTTCACGCGCGATGGTCGTCAAGGTTTCACGATCCACCGACGACGGTTGCTGACGCGATCCGACGCGACGCCCCTTGGCGTCGAAGATCGGGTAAGGTGCATAGCCGTCTCGCCCCATCGCTACCGAATAAATCGGAATCGAGAACCTCTTGGCAATCGCTGCGGCCTGCGGCGGCGTCAAGACACCGCTCGTATTAGAACCGTCGGTGAGCAACACCACCATTCGCGAACGATCTGCAGGCTCAGCCAGTGTAAATTGGGTCAAAGCGAGACCCAAACCATCACCGATGGCGGTGCCATCTTCGATATCGCCGATTTCAAGATCGGCTATTTGCTGCTTCAACCAAGACCGATCCGCCGATAGCGGCAGTAACGTATAGCCGCGGCCTGCAAAAAGGACGATCCCGACTCGACCGATAGAATCATCATCAATAAATTCGAGCAGCGCCGGCTTCAATACGGCAAGCCGATCCTGTGGAGTGGATTCTGCCGACAAATCCTCAGCCAACATCGAAGTCGACACGTCGATTGCTATGACGACATCGGCGCCGACCGAGCGACTCACGTTCGCAGGCGTCACGATCACAGGCTCAGCAGCCGCTAAAACCACGAGGATCAGCGCGGCATACCAACACGCTGCGACTTGCCCGTTTTTCAATCGCGAGATGTTCGTGCGCCAAAGCCCCGCGTACGGCACGACCATCACTCGTAGGCGTCCAAACAGGAAACGCCAAGCCATGGCGATCGGCACCAACGATAGCAGCAGTAACGCGGGTGCGAAGTGCAGGTCGAGGTAGCTGCTCATCGGCGCTTCTCACCCACTTTGAGTATCTTGATGAACTGGCTCAACGGGTCGAACGCGACATCCACGACATGACGTCGTCGCGAATCAGGCCACCAACTCGCCCAGCGACGCTCGCGCTCAGCACGCCAGTGGGCGTGACTCGCAGCGGCTCCCTCGTCAGTTCGTGCGCTCAACACTTGATCGATAACGGGATCGAAGATCGCTCTTTGGAAAGCGGTCGGTGCATCACGCTCCCAAGGATCTTCCACTCTGAGCGCACGTAGATCGAAATGCCGGCTCCACGCCCGCCATTGTGCCGACGGTACGCCATCAGGAATTTCGCTCAACCATAAGACCAGCGACCCATGCGGAATCCCGGCCACGATGGTCGGTTGCCGAGCGCGTTCGCAAGGCTCACGAAGGTGCGGTGGCGTCGACTGAAGTAGGCGAACGACCTCGGACAAAATACGCCGACGATCCCGAGTGGGCTGCAGTCGATGCTCGAGCGAGCCCGAACGATGCAAGAGTCCTACTCGTTCCCGTTTACTTGCGGCCAATAACAAGGCGTAGCACACCAACTCGATAGCCACTTCTCGTTTGCTGCGCTCACCGCTACCGAATTGCAGTGCCGGATCGTCATGAAATACGACGAACACCACCACTTCGCGCTCTTCGACGAAACACTTGCGGTAAAGATCGCCGAGTCGCGCCGTGACGTTCCAATCAACGTCGCGAATGTCATCACCGAAGGTGTATTTGACGACTTGATCGAACTCCATTCCCCGCCCGCGAAAGATCGAGCGTTCGGAGCCTGTCGCCGTCGAGACGGCGCGACGTCCGCGCAAACGCCAAACGAGGCGCTGCAGAGCCTCTCGGGTTTTTGAATCGAGCAAGTGGTTTGCGGACCCGCTCATGGGCGCAGCCCGCTTAGGGAACGGCGACGCGGTCGATGATCTGCGAAATGACCTTCTCGACCGTTGAACCCGCCGCCTGCGACTCGTAGGTCAGTGCAATTCGATGTCGCAACACATCCGGCAACAATTCTTGAACGATCGCCGGAACGACATGATCCATCCCTCGAAGCCACGCCAGCGCGCGCGCCGCTTGGAACAAGGCCAGGGTACCGCGTGGCGAGGATCCATAATCAAGCGTACGCGCAGCGGCATCACCCGCTGCGAGATCGCGGCTACACTGAATGAGATCGACGATGTAGCGTTCGATGGCGGGCGCGACATGGATCGAGTCGATCTCTGACCGCATTGCCAATAGCTCCGCGCCACTTGATACCGCCATCAGAGCGGGTGTCGTCGAAACACCACCCCAACGATGCAGCATCTCGAGTTCTTCCTCGACGCCGGGGTAACCGAGCACGAGTTTGAACAAAAAGCGATCCGTCTGTGCCTCGGGCAACGGATAGGTTCCTTCCTGCTCTAGTGGATTCTGGGTCGCCATCACGAAGAACGGCTCCGGTAACGGATGCGTCGTGCCGCCGATCGTCACTTGCCGCTCACCCATCGCCTCTAGTAACGCGCTTTGCACCTTCGCCGGCGAGCGGTTTATTTCGTCAGCCAACACTAGATTGGCGAAGACAGGCCCTAAATGCGGGCTGAACGTACCCGAGTTGGGCATGTAGATCATGGTGCCGACCACATCGCTCGGCAGCAGATCGGGCGTGAACTGGATACGTTCGAACTTCAGATCGAGCACCCGCCCCAAAGATTTCACCAGTAGCGTCTTGGCAAGACCAGGCATGCCCTCGAGGAGGACATGCCCGCCTACGAGCAGCGCGATCTGCAACCGCTCGATGATCTCCGTCTTACCGAGCACTGCCTTACCGAGTTCGCCACGAACTCGCTCAGACCACTCTGGACCTCTGGCTGACATGCTCGACTCTCCGACTTATCGACCGCGGCGCAACACGCGACCGTTTCGCTCTGCCGTCACCTTACCGCCATCGATCGCCAGCTTACCGTTGACGAGCAAATAGTCGACGCCCTCCGAGTAGGCATCAGGCGCTTCGTAGGTTGCGGCATCACGAATCTTGTCCGCATCGAATACCAACACGTCGGCATAGGCTCCCTCACGCAAGAACCCGCGATCACGGACACCGAGCACGGTCGCCGTCAAGCCCGTCGATGAGTGAATCGCCTGCTCGAGAGACATCACGTTGCGCTCAAACACATAGCGACGGATTTTTCGCGGAAACGCGCCGTAGGCGCGCGGGTGCTCTTCACCTGAACCAAACTCCGACAATCCACCATCGGTACATGTCATCGTCCAAGGCTGCTTCATGAATGCCTCGACATCCTTCTCATTCATATTGAAGGACACGATCGGCGCTCCGCCTTGGATGAGCATGTCGATAGCGGTATCGACTGGATCTTGCAGCTTCATACGAGCGATCTCATCGAGACGCTTGCCCTGCAGCGAAGGATCCGGCGGGAAGCTGCGGATCATCATCGCGTTGGCGCCGCCACGACGCTCCATGTTGTTGATCATTTCCTTGCGGATTTGGGCGCGTTGCTCGGGGTCTTTCAAGCGCTTCGCCATTTCAGCCTGACCACCCGCCTGCGCCCAACCCGGCACCAATGACGGCTGCAAGCCCGAACCCGATGCGGCGTACGCGTATTGATCAGCCCAAATCTCGAGGCCCTCAGCGCGAGCTGCGTTGATGACCTCGATGACATCCTTGGATTTACCCCACACGCTCGGGCCGAGTGTTTTGATGTGCGTCACGATGCCAGGCAACTTGGCTTGGCGGGACACCTCGATCAATTCTTTGGTGGCATTCACGACACCCACGTCATAACTCGCCTCATCGCGAATGTGACTGGTATGAAAAGCTCCCGGGTAAGCGGCCGCGACCTGCGCGAGTGCGACCAACTCGTCTGTCTTGGAATACTTACCGGGAATGTAGAACGGGCCACTGGAAAATCCGAATGCACCCTCGTCCATCGCCTTACGCACGAAATCCTTCATGCGCTGCAGCTCTTCTGCCGTTGGCGCGCGATCCTCGCGACCCATCACGGCGCTGCGGACACCGTTGTGACCGATCGTCGGGATTACGTTGACGCCCGGCGTGTGTTTCTCGATAGCCGAGAGCAAAGGAGCAAGATCAGCCGGGCCACCCCCATCGGGATTGATCAGCACGGTGGTAATACCTTGGTACAGGATCGGCACAGCACCCGCCAGCGGCGCCATCGATAAACCCGGAACCGAATGAGAATGCGCGTCGATGAAACCCGGAGTGACGTATTTGCCAGCCGCGTTGATCACGCGTGCCGCCTTTGCGTCTTGTGGGATATGGCCCACGGCCACGATCCGATCACCCAAGATCCCGATGTCCGCCTTGCGCCAAGGCATACCGGTGCCATCGAGAACCCGCCCATCGCGGATGATCACATCAAAAGAGGCAGGCTCTGCCGCTAGTGCTGCGTTTGATGGCAGCAGCGTCGCGAGGCTAGCGACTGCCATCACTCCGAGTTTCATAAGCATCTTCAGCATGGTGGTCCTCTCCTAGGTCTCGGCCGACAAGATCTGTCCGGCGACATCACGAACGTTTTCGAGAAAAGCGGATTGCAAGGTGGTCAAAGGTGAATCGATACGATGCACTGCATAGAGCGACACCGGTATTTGTGGTTCGAGCACACGACTTTGAATGGATGTCTCGGTCGGCGCACCAGCGGTAAATGGATCCACCATCGCGATCCCCTGCCCTGATGCAACGAGTGAGCGCGCCACTTGATAGGTCTGCACCCAGGTCGACACCTTCACCGGGGGAGACAGAGTGCGCAGCCGAGCGTTGATCTTGCGACCCAGATCGTCCTGCAAGGTCAACCCGACGATTTTCGCGCCCGCCAAACTCGACATCGACAGCGGTCGCGATAAATCGTTGGCGCTCCAGTGCCCGGTCGGCGCGATCACCATCACCTGCCCTTCCGAGAGCAACTGACAGCGAATACGCGGATGCTCGATCTGCTGCAACGTGAGGCCAACATCGCACTCGTGCAGCAGCAAGGAATTGAGCATCTCACGCGTATGCTGCGTAAACAGATTGATTTCGACCTTTCGAAAGGTCTTGCGCATCCGCGTCACGACATTGGGAATGAGGGTATTAGCGAGCGTTGGAGTGCTCACCACGCGCAGCATCTCCGAGTCGCTGGGCTTGAGGTTCGCAGCCAACTGCTGAAGTTCCGCAAGTTCATCGGCAATGCGCTCGATCTTCGGCCGTAGTACCTCACCCTCGCGGGTTAACCGCACTCGACCCATCACGCGAATGAATAGCGGATAACCAAGCTGCCGCTCGGCTTGTTGTAAAAGCTTGGTCGCGGCTGGTTGAGAGATGTTGAGAAGTCGCGCTGCGCCGGTCACTGACTCGGCCTGCAACATCGCCTGAAACATCTCGATATATCGAAGCCGCATGGTTTGAATACCGCTCACCTAGCGTTGACGCGCAACCGACTCTTCGCTGACCGCACTTCCCGTATGACCCCACGTGTTGCGGACATAAGTTGCGATCGCTGCAACCTCATCATCACCCAACTTATCGCCGAAGGCCTCCATCATCTTCCATCGCCGCTTTTGCCATTCGGCTGACGGCGGCGTCTTGGGACGATCGGGGCCGCGTAAAATAATGTTGATCAACGACTCCGCGCCGGGCGCGTTAACGACGGCGCTGCCCGCCAATGGCGGTCCCGTATCCGCCCCACCCGTCCCCTCGGGTTGGTGACAGGTGCCGCAATGAATGTTGTAGAGAATTCGACCCTCGCTCATCGTGTCGACATCGAGCGTACTTGACTTCACTTTCTGCTGATTGGCGGGTAATGACTTCAAATACACGGCCATCGCTCGCACATCCGCCACCGGGAGCTGGCGAAGACTCGCTACCACCTCGTTCATCGGACCAAAGGCGGCTGCTCGTGGGCTGATGCCACGATGCAGATATCCGGTCAGATCATCCACCGTCCATGCGGCTAAACCGCTTGGACTATTGGTGAGATTGCTCGCGGCCCATTGCCGCGTACGTCCGTCCGCGTCAGTGTGGGCGTGCACGCCGCCTGTCATGACCCACTCGGTTTCCTCGGCTCCAAGCGCATTGCGCGGACTATGACACGCGCTGCAATGTCCTAGCGCTTCGACGAGATAAGCACCTCGATTCCACTCCACGCTTTGATTCGCTTTTCGGACAAAGCGTGACTCCTCGAAGAACAGCGACTTCCAAGGCCCGAGCAACGCCCGCTCGCCAAACGGAAAGCGCATCTCATTAGCCGGTGGACGCTGTGATATCGGCTTCAGACTTTTGAAATAAGCAAATAGAGCGGCTACGTCGGCATCCGTCAATTTCGTGTAAGCGGTATACGGGAACACGGGATACAGATGATCACCGTTTGGACGAACGCCAGATCGCAATGCCGCAGTGAATTGCGCCAGCGACCACGCTCCGATTCCCGTCGCGCGATCGGGTGTGATGTTAGTCGAATAGAGCACGCCAAAGGGCGTATCGAATTTCAATCCGCCAGCGTAGGCCGTTCCGCCAGGCTTCGTGTGACAAGCGACGCAGTTGCCCGCGATGGCAAGGTACCGCCCCCGCTCGATCGACGTACTCGTTGCGGCGATCGCCGTCTCGATGCCAAATAGCGCGATCAGGATGACGGCGCCCGTAAGGCACAGGCGCCGAAGTTCAGTGCAAATAGCGCTCATCAGTCCGCCGTCACCAGTCGAAATTTTTGAACTCGCTTACCTGCTGACTCGGCCGCGTAGATATTCCCATCGGCATCAAAGGCGGCTTGATGCACTTGCTTCAGTTGCCCCGCCCAAGGCCCATATTCACCAAAGCGATGAACTTCGGTGGCATCGCTACGCTTGAGAATTCGAATTTGAAAATTACCGATATCGGTGACGGCCATCAGCGTTTGTGACTTGTCCGGCCAAAAACTGATGTCACCCACCGTACCGGGCGGCAGGGTCTCTGTGCCGATGCGATGTTCAGCGATGAAAGTGCCGTCCGCCTTGAATATGTGCATGCGATTGTTATCGCGATCGCAGACGTAGACTAACGAGTCCTTGGACACCGCAATGCAATGAACGTTACGAAACTGCGTTGAAATCGGATTATTGGGTGAATAGCGCGGCACGTCATCGTCGGTCGGCGGCTTGCCGTAGGCGCCCCACATACGCTTGAACGCACCCGTGTCCGCATCGAACACGATGACTCGGTGGTTACCGTAGCCATCGGCGACATAAGCCTCGTTGGTCTTCGGATCTACCGAGATCGCGGCAGCGCCGAACAATTGACTCGTATCCTGACTATCGCGCTTGCCGCCCGCGCGACCGATCTGCATCAGAAATTGTCCCTCACGCGTGAACTTCAACACCATGCCGTCGGGCTTGAGCCCCTCTGGCGTGACTCTCGTCGAACTGCCACCGATCCAGACGTTTCCGCGATGATCCACGGTGATGCCATGTTCGACGGATGGCCAGTCGTAACCTTCAGCCGGACCGCCCCAGGCGTGCACCACATTGCCCTGTCGATCAAATGCGAGGACAGGCGGTGCGGCGATACAACAGCGCGATGCCGGTGGATTACGCGAAGCGCTCAGCTCGCGCATGTTGAGGGTGCGTGGACGATTGACGATCCAGATCAAACCTTCAGCATCGACGAATAACCCGCCGATTTCGCCGATCACCCATCGATTCGGCAAGGGCAACTTCGGCCAATTGGCCTCCACTTCGTAGCGAAGCGTTTTTGGGACCTCGACCGCGACGGCCATCGAAGAAATCGACAAAGCCGCGAGCGTTAGGCCAATGATTTTTGCCCGAATCGACATGCAACCCCCGAAAAAAAACCGCGTGCGAAGCGCTACTGCTTCGCACGCGGCTGACGGCTTAGAGCTTGAACCGCACGCCCACGCGGAAGTTACGGCCGAGCTGATCGAACAAGGTCGGGTTGGTCGACGGCGTGCCATAGGCACTACCCGCCGGGCCCGGCGCCACGATCGGCGGATCCTCATCCAACAGATTGCGGATATTCAGGAAGAACTCGTAGGACGAGTCGTTCGCCCGCTCCATCGTGTAGGTGAAGTTGGCATCCACCACGAACTGCCCATCGATGCTGTTGTCATTGATGGTGCGATTGAAGGAGTTTGATGCTGGACAACCCGTCGTGCACTCGACCCAAGCGGTGTTGTACACGCCGGAGCTGATGCCACGACCAGTCACGGTCATGGAATAAGGACCCGACTTGTAGCGCGCCGTCAGGCGATACATGTAGTCCGGCGGACCATCACCCGTGTTGCTACCCACCGAGTCGGTCGGCGTGACGATGCCGTCATCCGAATAGTTCTCGAGGTAGTGCGTGACGAGACCACGCAACTGCAGGTTGCCATCGTTGCCCGCTAAACCCGGCACATCCATTTGGTAGCTAAGCTCGAGATCGATACCGCGATTGATGCGCTCCGCCAAGTTGAATGGCGAAATCGCGATCTCGGTGATGATGTTCGTGCCGCCTGCTGCCACACCGCGAGTGATCGCGGCGCAGTAGACCTGATTCCCTTCGAAGCAACGATCGACGATCTCTTGTGCGGGCAGCGAACCGATCGCTCCAGCCAGATCGATCTCGTAGTAGTCGACCGACGCGTTGAAGCCCGGCAGCGCACCCGGCTGCAACACCACACCGAAGCCCCACTGATCCGCCTCTTCGGGCAGCAGGTTGGTATTGCCGCGGTTGACGCCGCGGTATTGCGTGTTGGCGTTGCTGTTGAACGGATCGAGCACGTTGTTCGTGTTCGAGGTGCCCGCTGCGAACAACTCACCCAGGTTCGGCGCACGAATGTCGCGCGACCGGGTCAAGCGGAAGCGCAGATCATCGTTCGGCGAGTAAGTGAGACCCACCTTCCACGTCGTCACCGCTCCCGAGGTGCTGTAGTCGGTGCGACGAACAGCGGCGTTCAAATCGAGCGCCTCGGCCATCGGCTTGCCAGCGGCCAAGGGTACGACCGTTTCCAAGAAGGCTTCCTTGACATCGTACTTACCGAAGTTCGGCAAATAGTTACCGACGAACCAGCCCGAGCGATAGATCGGATCGACGAAGCCCGTGACCTCTTCCTCACGCCACTCGATACCGGTGGCGAGCGAAACCGGACCCGCGGCAACCGAGAACGGCTCGCCGTTGATCGAGATGGCCGCCACGCGCTGCTCGAGCGTCTGCTCGCGCTGTGGGTTGCCCAAAACATAGGCAAGCGCTTCTTTCGATACCACACCAATGCCCATGCGGTTCAAAGGTACGCATCCATTGTCGGGCGTGGTAAGCGTCGAGCGACAGACGATCTGCGTCGTACCCGGACGGAACACCGCATCCTGCGCCAACGCCAGGCGAGCGTTGTTGGTGATGTCACGCGCCGTTTCGATCGAGTCCGATTTACCTTGTTGGTAGTACGCGTTCCAGCGCCAGTCGGAGCCGAACAAATTCACTTTGCCATCAAGACCAGCAACGAAGCGCTGCACTGTGCGCTCGTTATTCGCAAGGCGCAGCGGCAGATCGGCGTTCATCGTGCCCATCGTAAAGCTCGCGATGTTGTTTGCCTGCAGGGCAGCCTTGACCGAGGCTGGAATGAAGGCGTTATCGGAACGAATGACGACGTTAGCCTGGTTGAACTGATAGCCGGTGATATTGGTCGTCTCAGTCTTGTTACGCGAGGCCTGGATGAAGGCAGTCGTACTATCCGTGAGATCGAAGCTCAAGCGAGCGAAAGCCCCATTGCGCTGCTCCTCCGGCTTCAAAGATTGGGCGCTGTTAAACTGGTTGTCCTCCCAGCCACCACCAACCATCCAAGGGCCCGCCGTCTGAGGCGTCGTTGCACTCGCAGCAGGCTTAAACGCACCGTAATTGAATTGATACGGCGCACCACCCACTCCGAAGGCCGTACCACGCAGCACGGTGTTGGTGATCAAACCGCCCGCCGAAGCTTGCATCAGGGCTGCATTCGACGTCACGAGATACTCGGGCTGCCCGTTCGTCGATGTGTAGGCGGGATTGGGAATGGTGTACCAGCCGTTCTGATTCCAGTCGCGCGGCACGCCCATCACCCCGTCGTCATCGACCGCTTCGATGGCGGCGATGAAGTGACCGCGATCACCCGCGAACGGGGTACCGAAGGTCAAAGAGCCGCGCATCGACTGATTGTCACCTTCTCCCGACTCGTTCGCATCGAACTCACCCTTGAAGCCGGTGTAGTCCTTATCGAGGATGAAGTTGACGACACCGGAGACGGCGTCAGAACCGTAGGCTGCCGAAGCGCCACCAGTCACGACCTCCACTCGCTCAACCAACGACTGCGGAATGTTGTTGACGTCGACGACGCCGGTGAGAATCGAACCGACCGAACGCTGACCATCGACCAGCACGAGCGTGCGAACCGTACCGAGACCGCGGAGGTTCAGCGCATTGACGCCAGCGGTACCGGCGCTGATGCTGGTGTTCGAGTTTTGTGGCGTCGCACTACCGACAACCGACGGCAGAGTGTTAACGAACTCAGCGAGGTTCGAGACCGGCGCTGCTTTCAACTCTTCGATGCCAATCACCGTGAGCGGTGTCGGCGCCTCGAAACCGGCGCGCTCGACACGCGTGCCCGTCACGACGACCTCGTCTAACGAGTCGGCTACGGCTGCCTCTTGCGCCATGACCGGCGACGTACCGAGCGCTACCGTTGCCACGAGTGCCATCGCACTGCCACCCCAAGCCATACCCGTTCGCTGCCGCGAACCGACAATGTGTCGGACCGCGTCGGCGACGCTGGCAGTTTTGATCGATTTATTCATAGTTCCCTCCACTCCTATTCCCCGGATAATTATTCGTGGCGATTCATCGCCGACTCTCGTCGTGTGTCCCGCATGAACACGTATACCAAAAGTGATGTCGCGATACACAGGGTCAGGTAGTAATAGAACCATTCTTCCTGACCAATCGACTTAAACCAAAGCGCCACGGGCTCAGCCGTTCCGCCAAAGAGCGACACCGTCAACGCATAGGGCAGCGCCACACCGGTGGCGCGAACCGTCGTCGGAAATAACTCCGCCTTCACCACGGCGTTGATAGACGTGTAGCCCGAGACGATGATCCACGCGGCAGCGATCAAAAAGAATGCTTCCATCGCGCTCGACGCCGATTGCAGCGCCGTCAGCAGCGGAATCGTAAACAAGGTTCCCGCTACACCGAACCCAATCAAGAGCCACTTGCGCCCGATGAGATCCGACAGAGCACCGTAGAGAGGCTGCAAAAACATTGCGAATAAGAGCGATCCGGCCGTCACCAACGTCGTCTGCTCACTCGTGAGCTGCACCGTCAGCTTCAGATATTTCTGCATGTAGGTGGTGTAGGTGTAGAACGCAGCCGTTCCACCCATGGTCAAGCCCACGACCAACATGAGTTCTCGCGGGTAGCGCATCAGGGCCCGTAGCGAACTCTCCTTCTTCTCGACACTTTTCGCTGCCACGAAGGACTCGGTCTCGTGCAGATTTCGACGCATCAACGCAGCGACCACCGCCAACAGCGCGCCGATGATGAACGGGATACGCCAACCCCAATCCATCAATTGCTCCTCGGTCAAAAATACCTTTTGAAGCAACAGCAGCACCATCACAGCGCAAAGCTGGCCACCGATCAATGTCACGTACTGGAAGCTCGAGAAGAAGCCGCGATGATTGGGATGAGCAACTTCGCTGAGATATGTAGCGCTCGCACCGTATTCACCACCGAGACTCAAGCCCTGCAGGAGTCTCGCTACGAACAGCATGATCGGCGCCGCGATACCGATCGAGTCGTAAGTGGGCGTCACAGCGATGAGCAATGAACCGAAGCACATCAATGCGACCGAGAGCGTCAGCGCCATGCGTCGACCACGCCGATCGGCAATATGCCCAAAAATAATGCTGCCGAGCGGTCTCACCAAAAAGCCGAAAGCGAACAGCAATGCGGCATTCAGTTGCTGCACGACGATATCGTCGCCCGGGAAAAACTGGTGGGCGAAGTACAAGGCAAAAGCAGCGTACGCGTAGAAGTCGTACCACTCGACAAGATTGCCGACGGAGCCAATGAAAACGGCGCGACCTCGTCGAGCGAAGTCTGCTCTATCCATGGGTGTCACAGTCGTTGTCACGGAAATGCCACCGCCCATACGAGTGTTGCGACTCCATCCATAGGCGTACCCACATCGACCTTCGTTTGTGGGTTCATCGCATAAAACATGTCGTAACTGTCGTGACCGAACATGTCGCCCGGCTGCTTGTCATCTGCAAACGTCCAGAGCGCATATCCCTGATAAGCCCATTGCTTCTTACCGTCGGGACGAACGTAGACATCCCAATAGCCGTTAGCCACGGCGTCATCAGGCGCGAGGAAAGGTGACCATTTCTCGCAGTCACGTAAGCAACGGGCGTTAACCCCGAGATCGCGACCGACCGCGGGGCGTTGCGGCGCGCCGCGGTGCAAACTTCGACCGCCACCTGATTGGTAGATGTGGCCATCACGCTTGTAAAGCGTCTTACCCGCTTGTGTGGCCAAAACGAGTCCTTGGCTCGCGGTCAACTCGGTGCGGACACCGCTCGGCATGAAATGCCGATAGATCGCCGCCACCTGCCAAGGCCCAGCAACACCATAGGCGTCACCCGAGCGGTTATCGCCCGAGTACGTATACAACGGACGCCCTTTCCAAGCCCACTGCGAACGCCCGTCATCGCGAGCCACTACCGAGAAGTCACCGATGGGAGCAGCCACCGCGGGCGCAGGCACCGGTAAGCGACGCGTGCCGGAAGCCAAGTCACCCTCGAGCAGCGCCGGTTCATCTTTGCCGTCATGGATATAGACCGTCATACCGCGATGGTCGACCAGAGTGATCGCGGCCGCATCGAGCACTTCGGCGAGCTTGAGTCCTGGCGGTGTGACGAGGCCGCCGCGCATAGGCTGCACTAAAGCGGTTTCCCAACCTTCAATCTTTGGCTTGTCGCCGCCCGCACCACGCACGCCACTACCGCGTCGACCGCCACCCACCATGTTGCCGAAACCATCGCGACGTTTCGCGCCAAAGCGCGCCGCGCTGTTACCGAACACGGAGCCGGGGTCTGCATCTTCAGCGAAGGTATAGGCGACCCGCCCCTTCCATGCCCATTGCGACACACCATCGGCAGCGCGCACGATGGTCCAATCACCGATCGGCTGCGCGCCGTTCGGCGCAGGGACGGCTTTGAAGCGCGGATCGCAATCCCCCGCGCACGGCTTGGCACTCACCTCGCGAAAGTACAGTGTCTTACCTTTTGCATCGGCGAAGGCAACTTCGTCGCGGTAAACCATCGAAGCGGTTTCTTTGCCGAGATCCCAACCTTGGCCACGACCGACCGCCTGCAGCGTAATCCCCGGCGGCGTGGAGGCGACGGACGTCGACTTCGCTTCGGAAGACTTACCCCACGGCCACCACGAAATCGCTTCGGCTCGAGTCGCAGCGAACACACCCACAAGAGCGATCGACAGAGCCACCGGAGCCAGTAAACGAATTCGCGATTCGCCGGACATGACGCTTACCCCCTAACCTCAGATCAACATATCGGTGATCGGACGAGTGGCACGATTGGACTGACTGCCCCAGGCACTGAGGCGAACGCCAAAGCCCTGCTGCACCGTCAGACCGACGCGAGTGACCGGATCGCCCGCCAGGGCGATATGCCGCCCGGTGCGGAACAAACCACCTGCGTTGCCCACGGTCATGGTGGTGACGTTGTCCATCGTATGCGTGCGCGCATAACCATGATCGGTTTGCCACAACACGAGCATGCGATCGAGCACCGATCCAGCACCTTCTGGCGTTGCTTCGAGCTTACGAAGGAAATTGGCGAACAACTGATTGGCCCACATGATGAACCAGGTCGTTTCGGGCTGATAACCCAACGCGTCGTCGATCGGCTCCTCATGGGTGTAACCATGCCAAGTCTGCGTCGAACCTGCCTTACGACAACCCTGTGTGTTCATCGTGACGTTGAAGACGCGCGTCTGTCCGCAAGTCACGGCATGGATCAACAAAGAAGTGAACAAATCGATATTACGCTCGACTGCCGTCACCTCCGCGCCCGGCTCCGCCTCAGAACCGATACTCGGCGGTGGTTTACAGGCGGGCAGCGGCTCGGGCGGTTCGAGTTGCATCGCGATTTGTTTTTCGAGCTGTCGGAGCGATGTGAAATATTCATCGAGGCGTGCGCGATCACTTGCGCCGACGGCTTTCAGCACAGCACGGCGCTGATCCGAGACCTGTGAGAGCACACTCGCCTTCGCCAGCGCTTTGGTGGAGGGCACAAATTCAGCGGCGTTCGGATCTTTGAAGTCTGCGCCAAAAATGCGTCGATACAGCGCGGCGGGCGAAGCCTCGACCGGCTTGTATGCGGCACCTGCTCGTTTGCTGACACCGAAGCGACCACCGGTACCCGTGACATCCAGCGTCTGAAAACGGGTTTGCCGGCCGATGACATCGGCAATATCGCTATCGAGACTGGCACCACTCTCTCGGCCACTCGGAATCCCGCCGAGCGTGGCAATCTGAACGCCCGTCTTGTGCGTCTCTACCGGTCGCCCGTCGAGATGGTAATACCCACCGCTGATCAGATTGATCCGCTCTTTCCACGGATCAAACATGGCGAGCTCAATCTTATTTTTGTAGTTACTACCGATTTGATCAGGCACCCACCGACCGGGATTGAGACCGAGGTACTGGAACCAATTTCCAAAGATGCTCGGCAGCGCCTGACCGGTGCCTGCGAGTGCCGTGCCGGATTCATTCAGAAAACAATCCAGAAAAGGCAGCCCGACCGCAACCGCCGATCCGGCAAACGTGCCTCTTAAGAAACCGCGACGCGATGTGCTCATCTTAGATACCTCAGCGGCCGACGGCGGCCGTTATGGTGTCGACAGGGACGGCTGCTCGAGTCGGTGCCGCTTGAAAAAACTCGGGGCTCGTGACGATGGCCCGCATCAACTCGGGGACTTTGAATCCACTTTCGCGGAAGCGAACACGCATCTGCTTTAAGAAAACCCGCTGATCTTGCGTCAGATCTTGGCCAAAAGCGTACGCCGTCATTCGCTTGACGAGGCACGAGGGAATCGCCGGGTTATCGCGAACGACCTGCGCGAGCTCGAGAGAATTAGCAAACTCGACGCCATCGAGATCACCCGACGTATCGATAGGCTGGCCGTTCTCGACCAAACGAAACTCGCCTGCTCCATCAAAATTCTCGAGCGCAAGACCCATCGGGTCCATGATGCGATGACACCCAGCACATGAAGGAACTGTGGAGTGCGCGATCAATCTTTGGCGTACCGTCTTGTGGATCGGATCGTCCGTATTCTGAACCACCGTAAATTGCACATCTGGTGGCGGTGCGGGAACGCTCTGGCACATGAGCACTTCGCGTAACGCCTTACCTCGATCGGTCGGCGACGTTCTACCCGGTGGCGAATGCAGAGCCGTAAAGCTCGCATGACTCAAAATGCCGGCGCGCGGATCCTCGGCAGAAAACTCGAATGGCTCCCATCCTTCCACTCCGCCATTCGGCCCTTCGTGAGCGAGCGGAACCTGATAGATGGCAGCTAGAGACGGGGTCAGGAAGGTCTTCTTCGTGGTAAATGCATCACGGTAGTCGCCCTGCTCATCGAGCAGCAGATGCACTAAGGTACGCAACGTCTGCTCTTGCGCGTCAGCCATCTCGCGTCGACTAAACTTCGGAAAGAGCGCGGGATCCTTGCTCAAAGTTTCGAAGGTATCGAAGCGCAGCATGTCGTAAAAGAAGGCTCGCACGCCCTCTTCCAACCGTGGTGATGACATCATCCGATCGACTTGTCGCCGAAACCCGCGATCACTATCGAGTTCACCCTCGCGCGCCGCGCGCATCAATTCGGCATCGGGACCGGTATTCCACAGGAAGAAACTCAAGCGGGCTGCACGCGAATAAGCATCGAGGCGATAACCACCCGAACGGTCTGGATCTTCCTCGATTACGGGAATACGGAACAAAAACTGAGGCGATGTGAGCATCGCCGCGAGACTTAAGGCTAGGCCTTCGTGGAAATTCCCCAAGGCCTTGGTGGCGGCGGCGGCCGCTGCCACAAAGCTACGCGACTCGACCTCTGTCAACGGTCTTCGGAACAAACGCTCCCCGACCGGCGTCAGGAACTTTTCGGCGCACTCATCATCCGGCTGATCGGGCTTGGCAGGCGTACACGCCAAAAAGACCCGTCGATTCTCTTCGCGCAGCAACACTTGCTCGGCAATCGCTTCGGCCATCGCATCGAACTGTTCCATCCCCGCCGGGGTGACACTCACGCTGGATGCGCCCACCACCAATAAGCCACCATCGCGCATCACAGGCTCAAGACGACCACCGAGATCGATGTGCGCGCCAAAAACATCGGTGATCGCAGCTCGATACTGCTCGGGCGTCAGACGGGGCGCCTTGATCTCGGGCGGCTGAAAGACTTTGGCCGAACGTGGTGTCGAATCAGACCAAAGAAAAAAAGCACCGATTGCGACCGCGACGAAGACCACGCTTACCGCAACTAAGCGCCGAGGAAGATGACTCATGATCTCGGTCTCTCCCGCATGGCTGTTCTGACCTGCGCGCCCGGTGTGGTCACGAATGCCGGAATAGCCGTGAACCGGTACGCCGCCGAAATCGCAAGGTTTTGACCCGTCGCGGAATCTGGCTCTGCGTCAGCGGTTTTTTTCATGGCATGCCAAAGACCGGGACGATCGCCAACGATACCGTTATGAGAAAACGCAAAATACAACTCGCGCCATGGCTGGAAACCGCCGATCAATCCATCCCACTGACCACGCTCATCTTG
>Ga0208788_1000541_pt1 | contig 18563 bp, 21 predicted proteins | sample Wag4_2014_7_11_3_FD_187363 | JGI IMG/M metagenome (GOLD analysis project Ga0208788, IMG submission 187363) | Fresh water mixed with fracking chemicals microbial communities from Ohio, USA - Utica-2 Time Series FC 2014_7_11 (SPAdes) (version 2) ...
CAGTTGGAGAGTTGGTAAACCGTTCAGAGGCAGACCTACTCGATATCCGTAACTTTGGTTCAAAGTCCATCGATGAGATCAAGGCAAAGCTTGTCTCAATGGGAATGTCTCTTAAGGACAGCCCAGCTGGATTCGATCCAACCAAGCACCAGAACTTCAATGCATCAGACGACGACTTCGCTGAAGCAGATCAGGCCTAGGAGATACGACAATGCCAAAACCAACTAAAGGTCCTCGTTTGGGTTCAGGCCCATCACATGAGCGTCTAATCCTTCGCACACTTGCTGAGCAGTTGTTCGAGCACGGAAAGATCACAACAACAGAGGCAAAGGCTAAGCGCCTACGTCCGTTGGCTGAGAAGCTAATTACCTTCGCAAAGAAGGGCGATCTTCCAGCACGTCGTCAAGTAATGGCTCGCATTGCAAATAAGAGCGTTGTTCATACACTCTTTACTGAAATCGGTCCACGTTTTGCAACTCGCGATGGCGGATACACACGTATCACCAAGATTGGTCCTCGCAAGGGCGATAACGCACCAATGGCAGTAATCGAAGTTCTAACTGAGAAAGATAATTAATTCTCAAGTTCTAACTAGCAAAGCAAATAATTAAATGACCGAACCCACTCTCTATCCCGAGAGTGGGTTTCGTCGTTTACGGATAGATCTTGCATATGACGGCACAAATTTCTCGGGTTGGGCGATGCAACCCGATCGCCGCACAGTGCAGGCTTGCATTGAAGAAGCTCTAAGCAAGATCGCTCGAGTAAATGTGGAAACGATTGTTGCTGGCCGCACCGATGCCGGAGTTCATGCAACTGGCCAAGTAATTCACGTAGATGTTCCCGAAACTCTCTTGCTAGATGATCTGGGTTATAAGTTAAATCGCATCCTTGATGAAGATGTGCGAATCAATGCGATCGAGATAGCACCTCCAGCATTTCACGCCCGTTTTTCAGCGCTACGTCGCTACTACGAATATCGCATCCTTGATGAAAATAAAGTTATTCAGCCAATGGCTCGATTAAATACCGCTTCTTGGTATCGCCCGCTCGATGTGGATTTGATGAACCGTGCTAGCTCACTATTGCTTGGCACCCATGACTACGCAGCCTTCTGTAAATTCCGCGAGGGGGGTACAACGATCCGCACCCTTGAGACCTACCAGTGGCGTCGCGATCACGAAGGTTATTTAGTTGCCGATGTCATCGCCGATGCTTTCTGTTATTCAATGGTGCGCAACTTAGTTGGCGCGATCGTTTGCGTAGCCGATGGCCGCAAAGATCCAGAATGGATTTCAACTCTGCTTGAAAATAAAGAGCGGGTTAGCGACTCGCTGGTCTTTCCAGCGCGCGGATTAACTCTCTATAAAGTTGATTATCCAGATGCGGCAGAGCTGCTCGAACGAGCGAAGAAGACCGTTGCCCGCCGTGAAGAAGAGAACAACTAATGGGCCACATTGATGTAAGCGCTGTTGAGTACTCACTCTCTGATGGTCGAGTATTGCTAAATGATGTCTCATTCCGTGTCGGTGATGGCGCCAAGGTTGCGCTGATTGGCCCTAATGGATCAGGCAAGACAACGTTAATTCGCATGATCTGCGGAGATTTAAAGCCCGATGAAGGATCAGTTGCGATAACCGGCGGCCTTGGCGTGATGCGCCAGTTCATTGGTTCAGTTCGCGATGAATCAACCGTTCGTGATTTATTGCTTTCAATCGCGCCAAAGCGCATACGTGATGCCGCTGAAAAGGTTGTGACATCCGAGGCTGCCATGAACGAAAGCGGTAGCGAAAAAGATCAGATGAATTACGCCCAAGCGATTATCGATTGGGGCGATGCCGGGGGATATGACTTCGAATTAATTTGGGATGTTTGCTGCACCGAGATGCTCAATAAATCTTTTGAACAAGTTGCTACTCGTAAAGTAAATACTTTATCTGGGGGAGAGCAGAAGAAATTGGTTCTGCGCGCGCTGCTAGAAGGGCCGGAAGAAGTCTTGCTCCTTGATGAGCCAGATAACTACCTTGATGTTCCATCAAAGCGCTGGCTCGAAGAAGTTATCGGTGCAACGAAAAAGACTGTTCTCTTTGTCAGCCACGATCGCGAATTACTAGAAAATACCGCAACCCGCATCGTCACCTTAGAACAAGGCATCAATGGAAACACGACTTGGGTTCATGGTGGAAAGTTTTCAACTTGGCACGAGGCGCGCAAGGCGCGTAACGAACGCTTTGCCGAAATGCTGCTGCGTTGGGAGCAAGAACATCAACGTCTAATTGATCTTGTTAAGACGCTACAAGTTCAGGCTGCGATATCTCCTGATATGGCAAGCAAATATCACGCAATGCAGACTCGCTTACGTAAATTTGAAGAAGCTGGCGCACCTGAAGCACCGCCAATTGAGCAAGATGTAAAGGTGGGCTTACGTGGTGGCCGCACAGGTTTGCGCGCACTTACCTTCGAAAACTTATCTCTTGCCAACTTAACTGAGCCATTTAACTTTGAAGTTTTCTTTGGCGATCGCATCGCAGTGTTGGGCAAGAACGGCACTGGTAAATCTCACTTCCTGCGCATGATCTCAGGCGATGAAACCGTTAAATACAGCGGAACTTTTAAAGTTGGTGCACGTGTTGAGATCGGTTACTTCGCACAGACTCATGCGCACCCTGAATTTGAAGCAAAGACGCTGCTAGAAATCTTGTGGGAGATGTACTCACTTCAACTTGGTCCTGCCAAGAGCGTGCTTCGCAAATATGAAATTGATAAGCAAGCAGAACAGAAATTCTCTTCGCTTTCTGGCGGACAACAAGCGCGCTTCCAGGTCTTATTGCTAGAACTTTCTGGATCCACGTTGTTATTACTTGATGAGCCAACCGATAACTTGGACCTTGCGAGCGCGGAGAGTTTAGAGAACGCCCTCGATCGTTATGAGGGAACCGTTCTCTCGGTTACTCACGATCGCTGGTTTACTCGCGGATTCACCCGATTCTTGGTCTTTGGGGCTAACGGCCAGGTCTTTGAGAGCCCGGAGCCGATCTTCGACCATTGAGCGCGGCAGTCATGCGGGGATTTAGGCCATTTTGACCCTGCTACGCATGAAAGGTAAAGTTCATCCCCTGCGCCTAAGGCGCCGAAGGCAGTACCAACAGATTTATCAAAGCTCACTAAAAGAAGAAGGTAATAAAGCATGCGTACATATAGTCCTAAGGCCGGAGATGTCGTCCGTAAGTGGCACGTCATCGATGCACAAGATGTAGTGCTTGGCCGCCTTGCAACACATGCTGCAGTTCTTCTACGCGGTAAGCACAAGGCGACATTTGCTCCACACATGGATATGGGCGACTTCGTTGTAATCATCAACGCAGAAAAGATCGCACTTTCTGGAAACAAAGCGCTTTCAAAGTTTGAACACCGCCACTCAGGTTTCCCAGGTGGTTTAACTTCAACTGTTTACGGCGAACTAATCGAGAAGCACCCAACACGCGCTGTTGAAAAGGCGATCAAGGGAATGCTTCCAAAGAACCGCCTCGGCCAGCAGGTCGCATCAAAGCTAAAGGTTTACGCAGGACCTGAGCACCCACACGGCGCTCAAGCACCAACACCATATGTATTCACCCAAGTTTCACAGATCGCAAAGTAAGGGACTCATAACAAATGTCAGATACAACTTATAACGAAGTTACAGATCTAGACGAGAACGAAGTTCCTACTTCTTACTCTTCAGCAACACCAGCAGCTGCAACCAACCGCCCAGCAATCAAGGCACCTGGTGCAGGCACTGGTCGTCGTAAAGAAGCAGTTGCACGCGTTCGTCTCGTACCTGGCACAGGTCGTTGGGTTGTAAACGGTAAGACTCTTGAAAACTATTTCCCAAATAAAGTTCACCAGCAACTAGTTTCTGAACCTTTCCGCACTGTTGGTGCTGAAAATCAGTACGACGTATTTGCTCGCATCAACGGTGGCGGAGTTTCTGGCCAAGCTGGTGCACTTCGTCTTGGCGTTGCTCGTTCACTTAACGAGATTGATGTTGAAGCACACCGTCCAGCGCTAAAGAAGGCTGGATTCCTTTCACGCGATGCACGTGTTATCGAGCGCAAGAAGTACGGTCTTAAGAAGGCCCGTAAGCGTTCGCAATACAGCAAGCGTTAATTTTCAAAGGCCGCAGAACAGAAGTGGCACTCTTTGGAACCGATGGAATACGTGGCTTAGCCAATCGCGATTTAACTGCTGAATTAGCACTTGATGTTGCTGTTGCCGCTGCTCATATTCTCGTTGAAACCAATACCGATAAATCGCACCGCCCAACTGCAATCGTTGGCCAGGATTCGCGTGCATCCGGAGAATTCCTTGAAGCGGCAGTGGTTGCTGGTTTAACTAGCGCCGGCGTAGATGTTTATCGCGTAGGCGTTCTACCAACTCCAGCTGTTGCACATTTAGTTGCCGAATCAGGTGCCGACCTCGGCGTAATGATCTCGGCTTCTCACAACCCAATGCCCGATAACGGAATCAAATTATTTTCACGCGGCGGCGGAAAGTTAGATGATGCCATTGAAGCGGCAATCGAAGCGCGTATCGGTGAACCATGGGAACGCCCAACAGGTCGCGGTGTAGGTCGCGCGATAAATGACGAGAGCGCTCGCGAACGCTATATCTCGCACCTGCTCTCTTCCGTTTCAACGCCCCTAAAAGGTTTAAAGATTGTTGTTGATTGTGCAAATGGTGCATCTTCAACTGTGGCACCAGAAACTTATCGTCGCGCCGGCGCAGAAGTAATCTCAATCTTTGATGCGCCAGATGGTTGGAATATCAACGAAGATTGCGGATCTACTCATCTACATCAACTGCGCACTGCAGTAATTCGTGAAGGCGCTGATTTTGGAATCGCTCACGATGGAGATGCCGATCGCGCTTTAGCGGTAGATGCCCAGGGCAATGAAGTCGATGGCGATGTCATCATGACCATCTTGGCAAAGGGATTTAAAGCATCTGGATCGCTAAAGGCAAATACCATCGTTGCAACTGTCATGAGCAACCTCGGTTTCTTCCATGCGATGAAGAACGCCGATATCAACGTTGAAACAACTGCAGTTGGCGATCGCTATGTCTTAGAGAAGATGATTGAGAAAGACTATTCATTGGGCGGCGAACAATCCGGCCATTTGATTATGCGCGAATTTGCAACAACTGGCGATGGAATTTTGACGGCACTTGCACTTGCGCAAGAAGTTGTTAAATCAGGTCAGACGTTGCAAGAGCTGGCATCAGCGATGGTGCGCTTCCCACAAGTATTAGTAAATGTTAAGAACGTTGCCAAAGAACGCCTTGCAGATTCTGCCGCGATTAAGACGGCTGTTCTTGCTGCAGAGGCGAAACTCGGCGAGCATGGTCGCGTTTTATTGAGAGCATCTGGCACTGAACCGCTTGTCCGCGTGATGGTTGAAGCCCAGAGTGATAACCTAGCCAGCGAAATAGCAAACGACTTGGCAAAGGTCGTACAAACAGAGCTGGGGTAGATAAAAGTGTGCGGAATTGTGGGTTACACAGGGCCACAGTCTGCAATAACTCCGCTCATTGAAGGTCTTCGTCGCCTCGAATACCGTGGCTATGACTCAGCAGGAATTGCTCTCGGAACAAATGGCGCTTTATTTATTGAAAAGCGCGCCGGAAAGTTAACTAACTTAGAAGGAACTCTTCCCGCAAATATGCCGGTCGTTCATTCAGGTATTGGCCACACACGTTGGGCAACACACGGCGGGCCAACTGATCGCAATGCACATCCGCATACCGATAACGAAGGCAAACTTGCCGTCATTCACAACGGCATCATCGAAAATTATTCAGAACTAAAAGCTGAACTTCAGGCGCGAGGGCATGAGTTTTCATCAGATACCGATACTGAATCCGTAGCTCATTTGCTCTCTGATCTTCGCAAATCCCACAACGGTGATTTAACCGCTGCGATGTTAGATGCAGTTAAGCGCTTGCGTGGTTCATTTACCTTGGTCGCAATTCATGCCGATGCTCCACAAACTATTGTTGGCGTGCGTCGCAACTCTCCTCTGGTTGTTGGCTTGGGCGATGGCGAAAACTTTATGGCCTCCGATGTTGCAGCCTTTATCGATTACACCAAGCGCGCAGTAGAACTTGGCCAAGACGAAATCGTCACCATGACTCCCGCTGGCATAAACATTATTGGCTTAGATGGCAAAGCAATTACGCCAAAGGAATATGCAATCACTTGGGATTCAGCTTCAGCGCAAAAGGGTGGCTACTCACACTTCATGCTCAAAGAGATCTTTGAACAACCAAAGGCAGTTGCTGACACTCTAATTGGCCGCTTAACCGATAACGGCAAGATCGAGCTCGATGAATTGCATATGTCAGAAGCTGATATCAAAGCGCTCAAGAAGATCGTAGTAATTGCCTGCGGCACCGCTTATCACGCCGGCATGATTGCAAAATATGTAATCGAAAAATGGGCGAAGATTTCGGTAGAAGTAGAAATAGCTAGCGAATACCGTTACCGCGATCCAATTATTGATTCAAATACCTTGGTAATCGCGATCTCGCAATCGGGCGAAACGATGGATACTTTGATGGCGATCCGCCATGCAAAAGCTGCTGGTGCGCGCGTGCTTGCGATCTGCAATACCAATAGCTCAACGATTCCACGCGAATCCGATGCCGTGCTCTACACCCATGCTGGCCCAGAAATTGCTGTTGCATCAACTAAAGCGCTTTTAACTCAAATTGTTGCAGTTGATTTAATTGGTCTGCACTTGGCGCAGGTTCGCGGCGAGCTAACCGATGCACAGGTTAAAGACCTATACAACGAGATGCTGGAGCTTCCTGGAAAGATTGAACAAATCCTCGAAACTGTCGAACCACTTCGTGCGCTCACACGTAGCTTTGCAAAATCAGAAACCGTTCTATTTATCGGTCGCAATATTGGATACCCAGTAGTTCTCGAAGGCGCACTCAAGTTAAAAGAACTTGCCTACATCCACGCAGAAGGTTTCGCCGGGGGAGAGTTAAAGCATGGTTCGATCGCGCTGATCGATGCCGAAAAGGGAACTCCAGTAATTGCAATCCTGCCATCGGGTTCCGGTCATTCACTTGATGAGAAGATGTTGAGCAATATTCAAGAAGTTAAAGCTCGTGGTGCCCGCGTGATCGTTATTGCACATGAGGGCGCAGAGGTTGTGGGCGCAGAACACATCATCCGCATCCCTGCATGTTCTCCGCTATTTCAACCAATCTTGGCAACAGTTCCTCTTCAAGTCTTTGCCTACGAGATGGCAGTTGCGCGCGGCAACGATGTCGATCAGCCACGTAATTTAGCTAAATCAGTAACGGTCGAATAAAGATGCAGGAAGTCCTCGACGTTCGTCGCGCACAGATGGTGCGCGCTGCGCGCTGGTCAGCGGCGCTCTTTGCGGGATTTCTTTTAATTACCCACCAGGTATTAATAAATGGTCCGCTAATCGAGATTGATAAATGGATCCACAATTTGGATCGCCCACAATTTCGTGGCGTTAGCGGTTTCATTATTCGCCGGTTAGATGATTTGGGCTTACGTGGCGTTACCGCAACTGCTCTGTTGATCGCAGCTTTTTATATCGCACGTCGCTTTAAGACTTGGCGTCCGCTCAATCTAGCAATCTTGTCTCTCATCTCTCTAAACGTTGTGGTTGGGCTATTTAAATTTGGCTTAGGGCGCACAAAACCTAAAGTAGGAATTGATCTACTCCACTTTGGCGGAATGTCATATCCCAGCGGACATGCCTCAAATGCACTTCTTACTTGGGGAGTTCTTGCTTACCTGATTTATCGCTATGCACACGTGGATCGCTATCGCGGGCGTTTAGCTAGTGCGGGTGTTGCAACAATCAGTCTGACCGTTTGTATCGTCTCTCTAATAAGGGATACCCATTGGTTCTCAGATTTACTCGGCGGTTTATTTATTGGAGCATCGCTCCTGGTTCTAGTTATTGCGGTCGATCGTTATTGGCCATCTAATAGCCAACTCTCTTAACCCCAATTAGACTGCATCCCATGATTGATGGGATTGGAATCGACGTCGTTGATATCGCGCGTTTTACCGAAACCCTCGAGCGCACCCCATCAATGCGCGAAAAACTCTTCACCGAAGCAGAGCGCACCAAACCAATTCATTCACTTGCGGCGCGCTTTGCCGCAAAAGAAGCGCTGGCCAAAGCACTTAATGCCGGCCATGGACTTTCTTGGCATGAAGCCGAAGTAATCAATCACGAAAGTGGCAAACCTGATTTTCTCTTTCGCGGAGAAATCGCTGAGTTAGTTGATGGTGCAAGGGTTCATTTATCGCTTTCTCATGATGCAGGTATTGCTTCAGCGATGGTTGTGGTGGAGCGATGACCAACCGCGCCGAAGCAGTAGTAAACCTCTCTGCCATCAAAGCCAACATTGCTTCACTTAAGGGCAAAGCCGGCGTTGATTTAATGGCGGTTGTTAAAGCAGATGCGTACGGCCACGGACTCGTACCAGTCGCAAAGGCAGCGTTAGAAGGCGGAGCAAGTTATTTGGGAGTTGCACTTCTCGAAGAAGCGATCGCACTTCGCGCCGCAGGAATCACAGCGCCGATATTGGCATGGCTAGTTCCGCCAGGTTCTGATTTTCAAAGCGCGGTCGATAACGATATTGATCTGGCTGTTGCATCGCTTAAAGCACTCGCTGAAGTCGCAGCAGTGAAAGGCGCTAAACGACCACGAGTTCATTTAGAAGTTGATACCGGCATGACCCGTGGCGGTTTCCTAAATGAATGGAATGAAATTGATGCTGACCATGTTCAGGGCGTAGAAATCGTCGGAATCTTCTCGCACTTTGCGCGAGCTGATGAACCGGGTCAAGCGCAGAATTTGGAACAGTTAACTCGCTTTAAGAAGATGGTGGCAACCCTGGAATCTCTTGGATTTACCAATTTGATTCGCCATCTCTCAAACTCGGCAGCGACTCTGGTTGATCATGCATCTGCTTTCGACATGGTTCGCACTGGAATTGCGATCTACGGATTAAGCCCTGATGTGACAACACTTGGCACATCTAGCGAACTTGGATTAATCCCAGCGATGACTTTGCGCGCAAAGCTACATCTTGTAAAAGAAGTACCTGCTGGCAGCGCAGTTGGTTACGGTGCAACAGCGATCACAAAAACTGATACCAAACTAGGCATAGTTGCGATGGGTTACGCCGATGGAATCCCCCGCATTGCCAAGATCGCAGGTGTGAGTTTTCTGGGAAGGAAAGCCCCAATAATTGGTCGCGTCTCCATGGACCAATTTGTTGTTGATCTTGGCGCGGACACAACAGCGCAATCTGGTGATTGGGTAACAGTTTTCGGAACCGGTTTAGGCGGAGAATTCACCGCCGATGATTGGGGCGCAGCATCGGGCTCAATTAATTACGAGATAGTTACACGAATCGGCCCGCGTGTGCCTAGAATCTACGAACTATGAGCGCCGCACTGTTAAACGCAAAGGGAGTCAGCATCTCCTTTGGGGGTCTCAAGGCTCTGCACGATGTGCACTTAGAACTTCGCCCAAATGAAGTAGTCGGCGTAATTGGTCCAAATGGTGCCGGAAAGACAACGCTGTTTAATGCGATCTGCGGATTGGTTACACCAGATTCTGGAACCCTTGAGTTAGATGGCAAGGAACGTTCGTGGCCACGCACCGATGAACTAATTGATTTAGGAATCTCTCGCACTTTGCAAGGTGTCGGTCTATTTCCAGAGCTAACTGTTTTAGAAAATGTCATGGTTGGCGCGCAGAAGTTTGCGAGGACTGGATTGATATCTGCTGGACTGGGTACCAATAAGCGTGATGAAGAAGTTTTACGTGACAGAGCAATGCATTCACTAGAGAGCGTTTATGCAGGTAGCTTGGCTAACCGACGTGCAGACACTTTGGCATACCCAGACACCAAGCGAGTAGCAATCGCACGAGCACTAGTGTCCGAACCAAAGATTCTGATGCTAGATGAACCAGCAGGTGGACTTGGCCCGCAAGATATTGAGTGGATGAATAATTTAATTCGAAATCTCACAAGAACCATGTCTGTATTGATTGTTGAGCATCACATGGATGTAGTGATGACGGTATGTGATCGTTTGTATGTTTTAAATTTTGGTGAAGTAATTTCCAGTGGAGATGCCGAGAAAGTTCGTCGCGATCCAGCTGTTATTGCCGCCTACCTCGGAACGGGGGTCGCATAATGTTGAAAATTGAAAATTTAACAGTTGACCACGGCGCGATCCGAGCATTGCATGGAGTTAGCTTTAACGTTGAGATAGGTCAACTAGCCGCTGTAATTGGCGCCAACGGTGCAGGAAAAACTACTTTGTTGCGCACCTTATCCGGACTGAATAAAGCAAGCGCTGGCCAAGCGCACTGGGGCGAACACAATGTTTTGCACACAAAGCCAGAAAAATTGGTTCGCGAGGGTATCTCGCACGTTTCTGAAGGTAAATCTGTAATTCCTGAATTAACAGTTTCTGAGAATTTGGAGCTCGGGTCACTTTGGCGCCGTAACCGCAAGGAATCGGAGCGAACGAAAGGCGAAGTGCTCGAGCTTTTCCCACGTTTGGGAGAAAGATTTTCCCAGAGAGCCGATACGTTATCCGGTGGCGAAAGGCAGATGTTGGCAATCGGTCGTTCGATAATGTCTAAACCTAAATTACTTTTACTAGACGAGCCTTCACTAGGTTTGGCGCCACTCGTCGTCGAACAGATCTTTCATTCAATTCGTGAGTTAACAACTTCTATGGGGCTCACAGTCCTCTTGGTGGAACAGAATGCAATGGGCGCGCTAAAGATCGCAGATATTGGAATCGTTTTAAATCTTGGTTCGATCGCCGCTACCGGAAGCGCAGCCGCGCTTAAAGATGACCCTGCAGTTCGCGCTGCATATTTGGGGTTCTAGCCATGTTCCAATTTATTAATACGCTGCTTATCGGCATTACTGCCGGCTCAATCTATGCGCTTATGGCGATTGCGATTGTCTTGGTTTGGCGAAGTACTCGCGTAATCAATTTTGCGCAAGGCGGACTGGCATTGGCTTCCTCATTTGTCGGAGCTTCGATTCTGGAAAAAACAGGTTCATTCTGGATTGCACTTCCAATTGCGATGCTTGCTGGTGCGCTTTTTTCAGCATTTATTGAGTTCTTCTTCTTACGCCCACTTCTAAAAAGATCTGGCGATAAAGGCGAAGAAATCTTCTTGCCGATTATCGCCACCCTTGGCTTGCTGGGCATCATCAAGGCAGTCTTGAACTTTATCTATGGCGATCGAGTTGGAGTGATAGCGCCGCCACTGTCAGATAAAGGTTTTATAGTTTCAGGTGAAAGCATCGCACTATCTCCTATGCGCTTACTTATCCTTGGAACAGTCTTTTTATTAATGGTTGTCCTAACCTTAATTTTCCAACGTACAAATTTAGGTTTGTCACTTCGCGCATCTTCATTTGCTCCTGAAATTTCACGTTTAGCTGGTGTGCGAGTGGACGTGATTCGCACCGTCGGTTGGGCAATTTCCGGAGCAGCAGGTGCAACTGCTGGAATTCTGCAAACTACAAATGGTTCAGGTTCGATCACTCCTGAGTCATTTGAATTCAGCTTGCTGTTGGTGTTCGGTTTTGTTGCCGCAGTAATTGGTGGAATTGAAAGTTTGGTCGGAGCAGTTCTAGGTGGATTAACGCTTGGAATCATCTTGGCAATTATTTTGATGTATGTCGGCGGATCGCTCGTGTTCTTTGCAGCGTTCTTGATCTTGATTCTGGTACTACTACTTCGCCCACATGGAATTATCGGAAGTAAAGGTGGTCGACGTGCATAAGCCACAGATCACAAATAAGCATCGCTTTATTGGCTTTGCCTTAATTGCCTTAACGGTGTTTATTTTGAGTAATTCTGTTGATGAGTGGCGCGCGTTCCAGGGCGCAACTGTCGCTGTATACGTTGTCGCCATCGCTTCGATTATTTTGCTTACTGGATATTCTGGTCAAATTTCTCTTGGTCATGGTGCCCTTCTTGCAGTTGGTGCATATTCAGCAGCAATCGCACAAATCAATTTCCAGCTTCCGATCTTGCTTTGCTTTGTTGTGGCAGTTATCACGACTTCACTATTTGGCGCCTTACTTGGTGCGGCAGCTGCACGACTTTCTGGTCCTTATCTAGCAGGTACAACCTTGGCACTCGCGGTGGGGCTTCCATCGATCGCCAATCAATTCTCATTTCTGGGCGGCGAACAAGGAATCTCATTCGATGTTGGTTGGCCGCCGCTTTCATTTGGCGAAGATTTCACGCAATATAAATGGTTCTTCTGGATAGCAACATTGGCGGCTTTGATTTCAATGTGGTGGGTTCAAAATATTTTGCGGTCACGCTATGGACGCACCTGGCGTGCCGTTAAGACCAACGAAGTGGCTGCAGAGCTCGCGGGAATCAACATCGGCCGCTCAAAGGTCTTGGCATTTACCGTCAGCTCAGGCATCGCCGGATTGGCAGGAGCCCTGCTGGCCATGACCACCAATAACGTCTCTCCGAGCGTATTTCCGCTTGCGCTCTCATTTTCCTTGGCAACTGGGGCAGTCCTCTCTGGCGTAAACACCCTTGGAGGCGTCATCATTGGGTCAGTAGCACTGGTCGCGATCCCCGAGATCGCCTCATTGGTCGCGGATCGATGGAGCGGTTCTGAGAGCGTGGCCACGTTATTGCCTGACTTAATCGTGAGCGCGCTCCTGATCCTTACCGTCTTTTTGGCCCCTAAAGGTCCGATAGAAAAGCTTCGGTCGCGTCACGTTAAGTAAGCGTTAACCTGCTCGTAAGATATTGAACACCTAGCAGTACCGCTTGTAAGAACAAGTCGTTCTCAAGCACCCCGCTATACCCCTCAATGGAAGGAAAAACATGATCAGAACAAATCGTCGGAAGTTTCTCGTAGCTTCCGCGGTGATGGCTGCAACTGCGCTTTCACTCTCTGTAATGCCGGCGCAGGCTTTGTCGCCACGTTCAGAAGTCGGCGTAACTTCAACCGCAATCAAACTCGGCATCACATTGCCACTGAAAGGCTCTGCTAGCTTCGGCTACAACCAACTCCCAGCAGCGATGAAGGCATATTTCGATTATGTCAACGCAAATGGTGGAGTAAACGGCCGCAAGATCAGCCTCGTCGTGAAAGATGATGGATATCTTCCAAAGCAAGCAATTCAAAACACTCAAGATTTAATCGCTAAAGATAAGGTCATGGCGGTAATCGGTGCGCTCGGAACTGCAAACAACAAGGCTGTTGCATCTGCAGTAAACCTTGGTCGTCGTGGAATCCCAAGCCTCTTTGTTAATACTGGCTTTAGCGGATTCGCTGACAAAAAGGCGTTCCCAACTTCAACAACCATCTTGCCTTCATACATCATGGAAGCGAAGATGATCGGAAAGTATGTAAAAGATACTTTTCCAGGAAAGAAAGCTTGTCTCCTTTATCAGGATGATGACTTCGGTGACGATGCACTAGTTGGCTTTGATAAGTCACATGGAAACCTCGACTTCGCAGTCAAGATCGCATACCCATCACTTTCACAAGGTGTAGCTGGAGTTCCAGATTCATGGGTATCGAAATTCAAGGCTGGCGGTTGCGAAGTACAGATCGTGTTCGGTGTTGCAACTGCAACTCTCTACACAGTCCTCGCAGCAGCTAAGGCACAGTACGCACCTAAGTGGGTACTTGGCTCAGTTGGTGCTGATATCGCATCAATTAACCCAGCGGCAGCTCCATACATCATTGGTGCAACTTCGATGTCATTCTTGCCATCAGTTGTAGATCCAAAGGATGAGTACATCGCTCAGTTCAAGGAAATCAACACTAAGTACAACGCTGGAGCGAAGTTCAACAGCTGGGCACTTATCGGCATGAACACAGCCTTTATTACTGTTCAAGCTCTTAAGGCAGCCGGAAAGAATCCAACACGTAAGTCACTACTTGCTGCCTTTGATAAAGGTGCAAGTTTCCCAAGCGCAGGCTTGGTTCCTTTGAACTATTCAAAGACAAGCAACGTCGGATACAACGGATACTGGTTCGGTACTTTCAACCGTTCTGGTGACTTGGTTCCAAACGACACATTCACTTACACCCCGTACACCACAGATTCAGGTACCGGCGATGTTGTTAAATCAACCTACAAGCGTGCAGCAATGCCAGCGAAGGGATTGCCTAACTAATGAGAACTACATCGTTTAAATCACGCGCTTTTGCGCTAGTTTCGACAACAGCGTTGCTTGCAACGCTAGTAGTCGCTGCTCCAGCTAACGCTGCTGCAACCGATCCTGTTTGCAACGGAGCAACTCCAGTTCAGACATGTACCGGTAAGACCTCTGATGGTGCTCTCTACGAAATGCGCGTTCCTGCGACTTTCGATGGCACGATGACAATCTGGTCACATGGATTTGGAACTAACACCAATATTCCTGCAGGCCTATTGCCAATCTTCCCATTGGGAAATCCAATTGATCCACGTCCACAGATCGCCCCTGCGGGCGATACTGCGCTAATTAAGTACCTAACCGATAAAGGCGTTGCCGTAATCGGTTCAGGATTTAGCACACAAGCATGGAACCTTGACGAAGCTGTAAAGACCAACGTGGAACTAATTGGAATCTTTAAAGCTAAGTTCCCAACAACTAAGAAGGTTGTCGCATGGGGTTACTCAATGGGTGGCGGAATTACTCAAGCACTTGCTGAACAACATCCAGAGTTACTTTCAGCCGCAGGTGTAATGAACCCAGTTGACTCATGGAATGCACAGAGCAAATACCTAGTTGACATGCTCTGGCTCATGAAGACCTGGTTTGATCCATCAATCAAGCTAACTGGATATGCAGCAGGCGTTGCCGGTGATATGCAGATGATTCAAGATCTAGGTAAGTACCTACTTATATTGCAATCACTTCAAGCTGGAGTTGCAACAGGTGCATGGCCAACAACTTCAAGTGCGTCAGGTAAGGCGCTGCAAGCTGCTGGAATTCCATCACGCAGTGCGCTCTTGATGATCGGTCGCCTTTCAGGCATCAGCTCAACTAGCTCATCATTCGATGGTGTAACTGGTCCAGCAGGCGCTGCGGCAACTGCATGGCCACTTGCTTACGCACCTGCTCTCGGAACTCTTGAGAACATTGCAGGTGTTCTTGGTTATGCACTTCTTGGCGCTCGCGATATGCAGACCAAGATGGGTGGCATAAGCTTCGATAACTCAAAGACAGATTATGCAAAGCAACTAAGCGATGAAGATCGCACTGTTTACAACGCAGGCCTTAGCGGTAACACTGCTATTGCCGGAATGTTGCAAACACTTAACCCACTAAACCCTGATGCACCACGCATCAAGGGTGAAGCTGCGGCGGTTGCTAAGTCTGCTTCAACTATGTATCAGAACACTGGCAAGATCAAGGTCCCAACAGTGATGATGATTGGCCAGCACGATCCAGTAGAACCTGCCGGAATCGTTCAGCGAATCTCTGATCTATACGAAGAAGATTTTGCTGCTGAAAAGGATGCTGCTAAGAAGGCTGCACAGAAGAGCGGTGCGTACAAGGCGCCAGCTCGTAAGTTGCAAGTTCTCTGGGCAACAACACCAAAGGCTTGGTCTAAGTTCAATGCTGACGGAACTCCAATTTCAATTACGGGAACTCCAGGCACTGGTCACACCAACTTCTCAACAGCACATTACAAGACGTTCATTGACACAATGCTTTCAGCAGCAACCAATGGCGTACTTCCATGGAACGGTGCGCAGTTATCGAAGGTTTACAAGGCGAAGAACCTTGTAATCGATCGTGACACGCTCTACCCATGGATGAAGTACTACACCAACTAATTCAAGTTGAAGTAGAAAAGATCCTACGAGACAGGGGTCGTGCGAAAGCGCGGCCCCTGTCTCTTTTTCTAACTAGTACCCTTGAGCCTTATGAAGATCACATCAGCACGGGAGATGTTCGATCTTGGGCAGAAAATTGGCAAGCAACTAAGAGCTGGTGATTTGATTCTTCTTAATGGCCCACTGGGCGCCGGCAAAACTGTATTTGTTCAAGGCGTTGGAGCAGCGCTGGGCTTTAGCGATGTCACTTCACCAACTTTTGTGATCTCGCGCATTCATAAAGGAAGTCCATCTTTGATTCACGTTGATGCGTATCGCTTACTCGAATCTGGCAACGCCGCGCTTTACTTGGATGACTTAGATCTTGATACCCCTCGTGAAAGCGCAGTGACAGTTATTGAGTGGGGCGGAGAAGAGTCTGCGCGCCTTTCTGATGAACGACTAGAAATAGATATCGACCGCAGCGAAGATGCACGAGTGGTGACATGCCGCGCTATCGGTCCACGCTGGGCAGGTTTTCAACTATGACCATTTCGCTTGCTATTGATACTGCAACTTCACGTACAATCGTTGCGGTTATTGAAGATGGAAAAATTTTATTTGAGAACTTTCACGAGGGCGCAACTGATCACGGCAAGGCAATTACTGAGTTAGTTGTACAAGCGCTAAAAGTTTGCCCCGTACCGAACCAAGTTGTTGTCGGAATGGGACCTGGACCTTTCACGGGTCTTCGCGTTGGAATCACTTTCGCACAAACATTCGCACTTGCTCGCAACATTGAGGTGATCGGCGTCTGTTCACTAGATGCAATTTCAATTGATCAAGATGAATATACCGTGGCAATTGATGCGCGCCGTAAAGAGATTTACTGGGCTAGTTATAAAGATGGCCAGCGCGTTGTTGGACCTGCAGTTGATAAACCAGCTGATGTAGATGGTTTTATTCTCGATGTGTATCCCGATATGGCGAAGTTGGTTGCGCTAAGTAAATCTCAAAATATTTCAGAACCAATGTATCTGCGCCGTCCCGATGCGGTGCCAACTGCGGAGCGCAAATGATTAGCTACCGCGCCGCGATTCAACTCGATCTTCCGGTCCTCGTTTCGATGGAACGAGTTCTCTTTGCAGATTCGCCCTGGACCACTGGGCAATTTAAAGAAGCCTTTCAAGGGGTTCCAACGATCCGCCACTTCTTAGTTGCCACAAATGAGGAAGATCAAATCGTTGGATATGCCGCAGTATTGGTTGTGGCACCAGGCGTTGAAGCCGACGTTCTTACCGTTGCAGTACTTCCGGAATATGCCCGCCAAGGTATCGCGACACATTTTATGAACGAACTGGAGCAGTGGTCGAAAGAGAAGCAAGCGCTTGCGATGATGCTCGAAGTCGGCGTGAAAAACTCTGGCGCCATCGCCTTATATGAAAAGTTGGGCTATCAAACTATTGCCACCCGTAAGAACTACTACGGCCAAGGTTTAGATGCATTCGTTATGCGCAAGGAGTTTGACGCATGAGCGAACCAATAGTTTTAGGAATTGAAACTTCTTGTGATGAAACTGCGATTGGCATTGTTCGAGGACGCACGTTGCTTGCAAATGTGATTGCTTCTAGCGTTGATGAACATGCTCGGTTCGGGGGAGTAGTTCCTGAAATCGCTAGCCGCGCTCACCTGGAAGCGATGTTGCCCAGCATTGAAAAGGCAGTAAAAGATTCCAAAATTTTGCTTAAAGATATTGATGCAGTTGCAGTAACCGCTGGCCCAGGTTTAGTAGGCGCTCTTCTTGTTGGTGTCGCTTCGGCAAGCGGTTTAGCACTTGGACTTGGCCGTCCCTTGTATGGAGTAAACCATTTAGCAGCGCATGTGAGCGTTGACTTCTTAACACACGACCAACCAACTGATCCGACCATAGCCTTGCTTGTCAGCGGCGGCCACTCATCGTTATTACAAGTTGATGACATCACATCATCGATTACAAAACTCGGTGCATCGATGGATGATGCTGCCGGAGAAGCTTTCGACAAGATCGCACGGATTATGCAACTTGGTTTTCCCGGAGGACCGGCCATCGATCGCACCGCCAAAGATGGATCACCAACAGCAATTGATTTTCCGCGCGGGTTAACAACTTCAAATGATTGGGCCACACGTCCTTATGATTTTTCTTTCTCTGGTTTAAAGACCGCCGTCGCACGTTATCTAGAAAGCACTCCGGATTACGCAAAAGCAGATGTTGCCGCTTCTTTCCAAGAATCCATCGTTGATGTTTTGCTACAAAAATCGTTAGCCGCTTGTAAGGCAACTGGAATTGATTCGCTAGTCATCGCAGGGGGAGTTGCCGCTAATTCACGCCTTCGCGCAGTCGCCGAAGAACGCTGCGCCAAGGCCGGGATTCGCTTGCGGATTCCAAGCCCAGCCTTGTGCACCGATAACGGAGCGATGGTCGCCGCCCTTGGCTCACTGATGGTCTCGGCTGGCCGGCAACCTGGCCCTCAGGCCTTCGACGCTGAATCAGCCCTGCCTGTGGAGCGCGTCAGCCTTTGATTTGCCAGCCCAATTGCAAATCAAGGCTTTGATTTGCTGGTGGGAATAACCACCCCTACGCTAAGCGTTAGCACTCAAGGGTCGAGTCTGCTAATTCGTGCAGATCTCCCAACGAGGAAGTT
>Ga0208788_1000543_pt1 | contig 18555 bp, 20 predicted proteins | sample Wag4_2014_7_11_3_FD_187363 | JGI IMG/M metagenome (GOLD analysis project Ga0208788, IMG submission 187363) | Fresh water mixed with fracking chemicals microbial communities from Ohio, USA - Utica-2 Time Series FC 2014_7_11 (SPAdes) (version 2) ...
ACTCGGCGATTGGCTATAACTTAAATCAGTTAAAGCGTATGGACGAAGCTGCAACTGCGATGAGCAAAGCGGTTGAAATTCTGCGTGAAAGCAAATCACCACTTTCGCTAGAACTTGCCTGCACATTGGGCGAGTGGTGGTATGCCTCAAAGAATTACGCAAAAGTTGTCGAAATCATGGATGAATGCGCACAAGAGCATCTTGTTGATGGAAATCAAATTGGCGCAGCAAATGATCTCCACTTACTGGGTTGCGCATACCGCGAGCTAAAGCAGTACGACCAAGCGATTACTACCTTTAAAGAAGCGCGCTTAATTTTTAAGACCGAGAAAGAAGTTATTCAAGTCGCTCGTTGCGATCAGAAGATCGCCTCTTGCTATGTCGAACTCGGAGATGGCGAAAAAGCGATTGAAGCCGCCCGCAAGGCGATAGATGTATTTGAAACCGGCCACGATCATCGCCGCGAAACATTTGCGCTATACGAATACGGTAAAGCCGAAGTTCTACTCGGAAAACTCGATGAAGGACTTGCGACCTTAGATGGCGTTCTGCAGATTGTTTCTGAAGAAGAACCTAAGGATTTTGAACTCATCGTGGATATTGAAACCCGCATGGCTAGCGTGCTTCGCGCACTTGGTCGTATGGCTGAAGCAGATGAAATTGACCGTCGCTTAGTTGCGGTACGCGAGGCGATGGAAGATGTCCCAGTCTCGGATGATTTAGGCGACTAAATAAATTAACAGGATTTAGCGCGGTAGGTGCTGCAGCGCCCAGTGATACATCGCTATTGCGCCTGCAGCAGATGCGTTCATGGAACGAGTTGAACCGTATTGGCGAATTTCATAAAGCACTTCGCAGACTTCAATACCCTCATCCGACATTCCGGCGCCTTCTTGCCCAAATAAAAGTACGCAGGATTCAGGTAGTTGCGCACCCTCAAGTTGCTTAGACGTTGGAACGTTATCGATTCCGATAATTGGCAAATTGTTTTCTTTGCACCAAGTAGCAAAGTCAGCGATGGTTGGGTGATGAATAACGGTTAGGTATTTATCAGTAACCATTGCCCCGCGCTTATTCCAATCGCGTTTTCCGACTATATGCACTGCTGAAACGTTGAAGGCATTTGCGGTTCTGACTACAGAACCAATATTTAGATCATGCTGCCAATTCTCAATGGCAATATGCAGCTTATGGCGTTTGGTATTCAAATCAGCGACGATCGCTTCGACAGTCCAATAGCGATAGTGATCTAAAACATTGCGACGATCGCCATTCTCAAGTAACTCTAAGTCGTACTGTGCACCTGTAGGCCAAGGTTTTTCATGAGGCCCTACTCCTACAACTGGAAAAAATTCTCCCGGACCGATCGTGGCAGGTGTATTTATTTCCATGTGCGCACTCTAAACTTAATATGTAAGAAAGGCTAGAAAGGGCTATTAACTATGGAGACTGTATTTCTGATCGCGTATATCGTGCATATGTTGGCGATAGCCGGAATTCTTGTCTTACTTCTTCTACAGTGGAATAAGAACCCTCGCAAACTTTCTGGTGGCGTGATGCACTCTGCTGCCACTGCTTTACTGGCCGGAATAGTCATGGTTGGCGCCTATTCATCAGCTAAGCCAGATGAGACTTTGAACCACACCACAGTAGGAATCAAATTTATTGTGGTTCTCATTATTTTAGTTCTGAGCTACATGAACGCGAAGAAGAGCGAACTTAAGAAGAACATCTGGCTGACGCTGCTTGGTCTAACAGTTCTCAATATTCTTATCGCAACCGTTGCGTAGTTAACCTTTTGATGAATAGTTTTCTGAAGCGTTCATCGCTGCTCACTGCAGCGGTATTGGCGATAACGCCGAGCTCTTATGCCTTTGATCCAGTCTCAGCAGCGAGCGTCTTTTCGCGGCTAGCGGTAGAGCCAGAGTTAAGCAATCCTTCGGTATCGCTAGTAGATGTAAGTACTGGCGAAGTTGTCTTTGAATCAAACGCATTCTCGCAACGTAAACCTGCATCAACCATGAAAATACTTGCCGCTGCGGCAACACTAAAGCACTTGCAACCGGAGCAAGTCTTTACCACTCGCGTTTCACTTGGAACAGAGCCAGATTCAATTGTTATAGATGGCGAATTTGATCCTTGGGTAGCCATGGATCACCGAGTGGCCACCAAGATGAAGCGCACTTCTTTCCCTCGCATTGGCTTCAATAGTTTAAGTAAAGCAAAAGAGAGTTCTGGCGGTTCGATCAAAAAACTCAAGGTTTACTACAACGGCATTTATGCCAATGAAGTTGCAAGTTATAAAGCCTTCTATAAGAAACGTGGTGTCGCAGCTACATTTGTGAAGGTCGCTGACGAAAAAGCAAGCGCACTAGCTAGCGAAGAGATTCTGGTGTCCGAATCCCCACAAGTTGTAAAGATGATGGATTGGTTCTTGCTTTGGAGCGATAACCAACTTTCAGAGCGGATGGCCAAACTTGCCGCGAAGTATTCTGGCAATGGATTTAGCGATGAAGGAGTTGCAATTACCTTTGCAGAGATCCTCATTAGCTTTGGAATCAATCCGGCACAGATACAAGTAATTGATGCCAGTGGTTTATCGAGACAGAATAAAATGACTGCCCATGTTCTTGCACAACTGCTCTATAAAATTCATTCCGATCCACTCCTATCAAAGTTGATTGATGGCCTTCCAGTCGGTGGAAAAACGGGAACTCTACAAAGCCGTTATATAAAGACTGCGCCAGATGCGGTTGGTCTTGTAAAGGCCAAGACTGGAACGCTCACAGGCACCGTCAGTTTGGCCGGTTATGTGCAATCGGGTGATCGTGAATACGCATTTGCAATCATCGCCGACAAGATTGGTAGAACCAACTCGGCGAGCGATCGCGCACGAAAGACAGTGGATCGGTATTTGGCGAAGATTGCAGCACCGCTAGCGATACCTACGCCAGAAAGTGCAACCGTTACTGCTGAGGTGCAAACACTTTAATTGAGCCGCCGTAACAGGCGACCCAGGTCTTTGACTCAACTTCGTCATAGGTAACGCCAATTGGTTCGCTACAAACCTTTACATTTTGCAGAACCTTCATCGTATCGGTGCTGACGACAGATAAAGTCCCGCTTCTAAAGTTGACTACATAAAGCGCCGATCCATCTTTAGAAATTGCCAAACTGCGGGCGGATTTTCCAGTCGATACCTTCTTAATTTCCTTATTAGTTAACAAGTCCCAAGCGATAACTTTCCCTGAAATATTTAAAGTGGCATATAACTTTGAGTTATCAGGGGAGAGCACAATCGCTCGTGGATTCGATCCGATTGGGATGTATTTCACGGAGAAATCATCCAGATTGATCTGATGAATTCGATTTCCGCCCATCTCGGCAACATAGGCATATTTACTATCTTTGGTAATCGCGATGCCGCGGGGATAGCGACCAATTTTTATCGTTTTTACTGTTTCTTGGCTCTCTACGGATATGACCGTAACTGTGTAAGAACACCAATTGGAGACCAAAATGTATTTATTGTCTGGTGAGACTTTAACAACTTTAGGCACGGATCCAACTGGGTAAACCGCATCTATTTTCTTATCTGAAAGGTTTACTCGCGATAGAAAGCTTTTGTCGTAGTTATCGCTAGGAGAACAAGTGTCAGTACCTTCTCGGTTAAATCCTTTTCCGTACATCGCGTAATTTGTAAAGTAGAGATACTTTCCATCTGGCGAGAATGCGCCTTCAACCGGCGCACCTCTATATGTTCCAGAGTATTTCGAGTATCCAAAATCGGAGAGTTTCACGGAATCTGGAATTGTTGCCTCAAGCTCCATCGTTTGCGCGTTATATAGCGTGACGCTATGGCGATACATCATGTTATGGGCGCTGACTAAACCGCCATTTGAAGCTTCCACCGATTTAGGAGCAATCGCACCGTTAATGGTCTTTACTAAAACAATTCTTTTCGCAGCCGTTAGTTCTTGCCCATTAGCAGGGCTGATCGGGCTAGCTGTTGCAGTTAGGAGCAGACAGGTAATTGTCAGCGAAACTTTCTTAATTAGTTTGCGAGGCACTCGCTCACTTTACTGGCTTTAGTGATCGTCACGATCTTCGTCATCGTGATCGTCTTCTTCGTACTCATCCTCATCATCGTCATAATCATCGTCCCCACTGTTCATACTTGGCGGGATAGCGATCGCCGGAACGGCGCTCTTGCCTATTGAAGGCGCCTTTATCGAAGGAGATTGCACCGATTTAACTTGATTTAGAGATGTTGCTATTGCAGCAGATTTTGATGCTTGTACAAGTGAAGGTTGCGCAGAGCCCCCAGAACCGCCTTGATATGTCTGGGCAATAACGGCGCCTCCAAAGGTAAGAGTTAGCGCAGCCATAGCAACTACGAGCGGATGGCTCTTCTTTGCAACCGGTGCCAAATTATTGGAACCGCCATCGCTATCGGCCAGCTCGATCCAGTCGGGCTTCTTTGGAGGTGTCATTGGTCATATTCCTATCTTTGATAGCAAGTTTTAGCGTTAGTACGCACAATAGGCGCCCATTCTTAGAAGACCGTGAGAACACTGCACATTAATGCTGAGTAATCTTTGCCCGTGCCCAACAATTCAGGCGTAAAGACCTCACTAAAGGTTCGCGGCTTCATCGACTTGATGAAATTACGCGTTGTTGAACTCCTTTTGGTTTCAACTTTGCCGGCGATGGTCTTAGCAGAAGAAGGTCTGCCTTCACTCTCGTTAACAATTGCAACTTTAATCGGTGGAACTCTCGCTGCCGGAAGTGCAAACGCATTTAACATGGTGATCGAATCCGAATCAGATAAGTTGATGAAGCGCACTGCAAAACGGCCACTTGCGACAGGTGTTTTAAGTAAGAGCGAAGCGATCATCTTTGCATCTGCAATCGGAGCTCTTTCATTAATAATTTTTCAAGTATTCACAACCACGCTGGCAACTCTCTTAACTTTTATCGCAATTGTCTTCTATGTTTGGGTCTACACAATCTTGCTGAAAAAGCGCACACCCCAGAATATTGTTTGGGGAGGCGCAGCTGGTTGCATGCCTGCGCTAATCGGATGGGCCGCGGTCACAAATTCGCTCTCCGTTACCGCTTGGTCATTCTTCTTAGTTATCTTCTTCTGGACACCGCCACATTTTTGGGCGTTGGCAGTTAAATACAAAGATGATTACGCCGCAGCGCATATTCCGATGTTGCCGGTAGTCGCAAGCAAGACTCATCTACTGCGCCAGATGTGGATCTACACAATTGCGATGATCGCCTCATCAATTGCACTGATCATTAACGCAGAACTTCAAAATTGGGCAATGGCGCTAACTGTGGCGCTGGGATTGGTATTTGCTGCACAACTTCGTGGCTTGGATGAGAAATCTGATCATTACGAAAAGGCAGCCGGAAAAATCTTCCAGTGGTCAATTACTTACTTAAGCCTGCTATCGGTATTGCTAGTTGTTGCTCAGCTCTTAAAGGCTTGAGTTAAATCTTTAATCAGATCATCAACGTGCTCAAGGCCCACTGAAAGGCGCAGCACAGAAGGTGTAATACCCATCTCGGCTTGAACATCTGGAGATAACCGGCGATGTGTTGTTGATGATGGGTGGGTAATTAGTGATTTGCTATCGCCCAAGTTGTTGGAGATATCAATGATTCGTAGCGCATCCATAAAGGCAAATGCATCTTTTTGGCTGCCCACAAACTCAATACCGATTGTGCTGCCGCCACCGGTCATTTGTTTTTGAACAGTTGCATAATCTGGATGAGACTTTAGCCCCGGATATTTAACTAATTTAATTTCTTTACGGGTCTCCAAAAATTCGGCGATCTTCTGCGCATTTTCACACATGCGGTTAACGCGCATCTCCATCGTTTCCAATGATTTCAAAAGCACCCAAGCGTTAAATGGGCTAAGTGATGGCCCAGTGTGGCGAGTAAATGGAATCAAGTATTCGTGGATATATGAGAAGGATCCAAGAACCGCACCAGCAAGCACACGTCCTTGTCCATCGATATGTTTTGTCGCTGAGTACATAACAACATCTGCACCAAGTGCCAGAGGCTTCTGCAGAACAGGTGAAGCCATTACGTTATCAACGATCACGGTAGCGCCAACTTTGTGTGCCAGATCGCTGACCATACGGATATCAACAATCTCCATTAGTGGATTGCTTGGTGATTCGATAAAGACAACCTTGGTTGGCTTCTTTAGCGCCGCAGCCCAAACTGCAGGATCATTTCCCTTAACCAGCTCTATGGTTACGCCCCACTTTGGCAAAATTTCAGTTAGTACAACGTGGCAAGAACTAAACATGGCAGCCGATGCGACGACGTGATCTCCTGCTTTAACAAGACAGGCAACGGAAGCAAACATCGCCGACATTCCTGAACCCGTCGCAACGCAATATTCGGCGCCTTCAATTGCAGCCAAACGCTTTTCAAACATCTGAACAGTTGGATTATGAAAACGGCTGTATAGGTAATGATCTGTTTCATCTGCAAAAGAGTCGAATGCTTCTTGCGCTGATGAATATGTGAATCCACTATTTAAATAAAGCGCTTCGGAAGTTTCACCGAAACCAGAACGAGCAAGTCCAGATCGCACAGCTGCTGTTTGTGGATTAATTTCCCAATCTGGCGCAGGGCGTTGATTGGTCGGTTGATAACCCCATATTTCATTGCTCACGCAGATAATTCTAAGGTGCATTTGCTATATTGCGTAAATGCCTCAATTAGCGATCTCTGTAAGTGATTTAAGTAAGAAATACGACTCGGGCTTTGCCGTTTCACACACAAATTTTCAAGTACCAGCCGGAACTATCTGCGGATTCGTCGGCCCAAATGGCGCTGGAAAGACAACGACAATCCGTATGTTGCTTGGCCTTATCTCACCTAGCGGTGGCACGGGGCGTATCTTGGGCGAGCCAATAACATCGCCAGAGAAATACCTTTCTCAAGTAGGAGCGATGATTGAAGGCCCAGCTTTCTATCCTGCGCTATCTGGCGCAGAAAACCTTAAGGTTCTAGCAACTCTGGGAGGTTTTCCGCTCGAGCGCGTCGATCAATTGCTGGCACAAGTTGGGTTAGCAGATCGCGGGAAATCAAAATATAAGACTTATTCACTTGGAATGAAGCAGCGTTTGGGTATTGCTGCAGCGCTTCTACCTAATCCAAAGCTTTTGATTTTAGATGAACCAACCAATGGTTTAGATCCAGAAGGAATTCAAGAGATCCGCCAACTTCTTCGCTCTCTCGCAGATAACGGAACTACGGTATTTGTTTCATCTCATTTACTTTCAGAGCTAGAAATCATCAGCGAGTATTTGGTTATGTTGCGAAAGGGAGAAGTAGTTTTTGCTGGACCAATGCAAGATCTCTTCGATGCACAGCAACCATTTATGTTGGTCAAAACCGAAAATAAAGGTGACCTCGAGAAGATTATTGCTCTAGCCGAAAGCGCCGGACATAAGGCGCATATTCGCGACGGAGTTGCACATATTGAAGGCCCTGCCGAATGGGCGGGAGTTCTAAACAAGTTGGCATTCGAAGCTGGAATATTGCTAACCCAACTTTCACCACAACTACCTAACCTCGAAGAAACATTCTTTGAAATGACAGGAGATCAGAAATGATCGGCAGCCTAACTAGAATTTTCTTTGCAGAATGGCGCAAGTTACGCCGTCCAACTTTGCTCTTGGGCACTATTGGAGCAGTCGCCTTCTTTAGCGTTCTGGTTTCCTCACTTCTCTTCTTGCTTATTGATTCACCGCAAGGAAATGGCGATCGTGGAGTAAGGATTACCCGCGAAATGCTCGCTCTGCCAAGTGGTTCTACTCAAGCATTCACGAGTATTGGAAATCTTCTTGGCATCATCGCGCTCTGCGTATTCGCTGCTCAAACCGCACAGGAATACTCACTCGGCACTCTTCGCAATCTCTTGGTTCGCCAACCGGGCCGTATCCGCTTACTCATTGGCAAGTTGGCATCGATGAAAGCCTTCGCAGTCATCATGACTTTAGTCGGAGCGGTAATCTCAATCGGTGTTTCTTATGTACTCGCAGGAAGCAAAGATGTCAGCACAACTCTCTGGTTTAACAGTGACGGCCGTCTCGAGATAGCCCAAACCTTATTAAATGTCTTCATTTCCATTCTTGGATTTGGAATCATCGGAATGGTTCTTGGAATTATCTTCCGCTCCCCAATTACCTCAATCTCACTGGGTGTACTTTGGTTGCTAATCGTGGAAAACATTGTGGGAGCTGTTAAAGCCAGCACCTTGGAATGGTTACCTGGAAGTCAATTGGCGACAGTTGCTGCCGGTGGCACCGACACAATTAGTTATACCCATGCACTTTCACTTTCTGGGATTTACGTGGGAGTTGCTTTGGTAATAGCTACTGTTCTATTTACAAAACGAGATGTAGCCAACTAGCGACACTCACCACCTTTTAACCGAGTTACACAGGTTGCTCACTTATTCTGGGGGCTTAACTCATGGGGGTTTTGTGTCGCATCGCAGAAAAGCGCTAGCGTTGGCCGTAATTTTCGGGCTCGCGCTGCCGATGACACCTGCAATTGCAGCGACCCCCAAACCAACTTTGGCGCAGATTGAAGCGGCGAAGAAGGCAGAAGCAGCGAAGCGAAAAGCGGCAGAATCGGCTGCCAAGAAGTTAGCTGCGGCAAACCAAACACTTAGAACTCTGACTGCGAAAGCAAATGCAGCGCAGGCTCTATACGTAAAGGCGAAACGAGAATTAGCAGTTGCAACCGCCGCTGCCGTTGCCGCGGCCGAGTACGCTCGCGAGACGCAAGAAGCTGTTGCGCAAGCTCATCGGGTAATCGGAAAGCTTGCTGCAAACGCCTACATAATGGGTGGATCGATGACAGATATCGAACCGCTACTTAGCGCAAACGGCCCACAAGATTTAATTGATCAGATCTCAACTTTAGATAAGTTGGGCATGCAGAACACAATGGCGCTTGATCGTTACAAGGCTGCGGAAATTGTGGCGCGTGAAGCGAAGGTAAAGGCTGATGCGGCAAAAGTCGTGCAAGAAACTGCCACAGCCAAAGTTGCTGGCGCTAAAAAAGTTGCAGATGATGCACGAGCGCTACAACAAAAAGAAGTAGATAAGTTGCAAGCTATTCAAGATAAGTTGGCGCGCGAACTTGCCAGCGCCAAGCGAGTACGAATTACTCTTGAACAACAACGCGCACTTGCCTTGCTTGAAGAGAGCCAAGCAAATACGGCAGCAAATACGGCCGGTCAGAAAAAAGTTTGGGCAAATACAGGATTCAAGGGACGTTCTACGATCCGCACGACTGAAGCGCAACGTGAAATCGCTGTTGCATTCGCCAAGAAGCAGGTATTGGCACGTAAGCCATACATTTGGGGATCAGAAGGACCTAACTCTTTTGATTGCTCTGGTTTGGTTTATGCCGCATATAGAGCAGCTGGTTTAGGTTGGCCAAACTGGGATCGTCTCAACTCATCACTTTATGCGGGCTATACCAAGCATGTAACGCTAGATGAACTTGTTCCAGGCGATTTATTGTTCTACTCATACAAGGGAACAATTTCATCGATCCACCACATCACAATTTATGCAGGAAATGGAATGATGTGGGAAGCAAATTCAAAGGGCAAAGGATTGCTTTATTCAAATATTTACAGCATTAAGGGGCTTATGCCATTTGGTGGTCGGGTCTAGAGTTAGCGCATGACCAGCGCTCTCGTTGACCTGCGAAACGCTGTCCGACCATTCCTAGAGAATTTAACTGCCGGCGATTGCGCGCTCGTTGCGGTATCAGGCGGCGCAGATTCACTCGCCCTTGCTTATGCGCTCATTAAAGAAGCGCCCGCCTTAGCAATCACCTTAATCGGCGTAACCGTTGATCATCAATTACAAAGCGGTTCAGCAGATCAAGCCAAGAAAGTACAAAGCGCTTTAAAAGATATGGGTTATCAAGAAGTATTAATTGAAAAAGTCGATGTCGTAGAAAAATCTGGACTAGAAGCCGATGCGCGCAACGCGCGATATGCAGCACTTGATTTAGTTGCACATGCATTTGGCGCTTCGCAAATCTTTTTGGGACATACCCGCGATGACCAAGCCGAAACGGTTCTGCTTGGATTAGCGCGTGGTTCTGGTACTCGCTCACTTTCTGGAATGGCTGTTGTTAATGGAAAGTATGCGCGACCACTTTTAAACCTAACTCGTGAACAAACAGTTGCGGCATGTGATGAAGCAAAACTGCAACCCTGGAACGATCCACATAATGAAAATGAAAAGTTCACTCGCGTAAAAGTTCGCAATAAAGTTTTACCAGTTATGGAATCAGAGATCGGCCCCGGTATTGCAGCTGCGCTTTCTCGTAGTGCAGCAATTTTGCGCGATGATGCCGATGCCTTAGATGAGATGGCGCAAGCAGTTATCTCGCGAGTAGACCTGAAAGATCTAGATTGCGCAGCCCTTGCCGAACTCCCGAGAGCTATTCGCTCACGGATCTTGCGGGCTGCGATCTATGCGGCGGGCGCTCCCAGCGGCTCAATAAGCGCAGATCACCTCGCCGCCGTTGAGGCGCTGGTCACTTCTTGGCGTGGGCAAGGCGAGGCGAGCCTGCCGGGTGGTGTGAAGGTTGCCCGGATTTCGGGCAGACTTTCGCTCTTGGCCCGTCCAAATTGATCACCTCATAACCACATGAAGGAGTCCTTAAGTGGATCTAGCTGCAGTCGGCACAGATGTAGAACGCGTAATCGTTACTGAAGATCAACTTCGCGAAAAAATTGCAGAGCTTGCAGCGCGCGTTGATGCAGATTACAAAGACCGCGACTTACTACTAGTTGGTGTTCTTAAAGGTGCGATCATGGCGATGGCAGATTTAACACGTGCGATGCAACGCCATATTGAAATGGATTGGATGGCCGTTTCATCCTATGGATCTGGCACAAAGTCCAGCGGCGTTGTTCGAATCTTGAAAGATCTAGATCGCGACATCACTGGCCGCAATATTTTGATCGTTGAAGATATCGTTGATTCTGGCTTAACGCTTTCATGGCTACGTGCGAATTTAATGTCGCGTGGTGCGGCCAATGTAGAAATTCTTGCAATCTTGCGTAAGCCAGAAGCAGCCAAAGTTGAAGTTGATTGCAAATACGTTGGCTTTGATATTCCAAAAGATTTCGTAGTTGGTTACGGACTTGATTTCGATGAGAAGTACCGCAATCTCTCCTTTATCGGTGTGCTCGCCAAGCACATGTACACGTAAGGACGGCGCCTTCGCTAATGGATAAGAAGAAAATTGATGGCAAGAATTTGTTGAAGAAGAAGAGTAAATCTTCTGCAACTAGTGAAAGGAAGAGCCCCAAGAAAGCGCCAACTACCCGCGCTGAAAAGTTTTTCCGGGGCCCACTTCTCTGGATAGTTGTAGCAATCCTTGCAGTTACGATATTCGGGCAGGTAACTGGAGCCGGTAACCGCTATACACAGATTGATACTTCACGAGCTCTTGCTGCCATTTCACAATCTGAAGTTGAATCTGCAGTCCTAATTGATAGATCTCAGAAGATCCGTTTGATCTTAAAGCCAGGCGTATTAATTAAGGGCGATAGCAAAGTAGAGGCTTCATATGTTGCGCGCCAAGAGCCAACGCTTATCGACGCGCTAAGTGCAAATTCACCTACTAAAGGCTGGAATGTAGAAGTTCCGTCGCAGTCGATCTTTGTTTCCTTCCTTTTCTCGATCTTCCCGATTCTCCTAATTGGTTTCTTATTCTTCTTCTTAATGAGCCGTGCACAAGGCGGAAATCGCGTCTTCTCATTTGGTAAATCTCGCGCCAAATTACAAGATAACGATGTTCCACAAAATACCTTCGCAGATGTAGCTGGCGCAGATGAAGCGATCGCTGAACTCGACGAAATCAAAGATTTCCTAGCCAATCCATCTAAGTACGCGCTACTTGGCGCGAAGATTCCAAAGGGTGTTCTTCTCTACGGCCCTCCCGGAACAGGTAAGACACTTCTTGCGCGTGCGGTTGCAGGAGAAGCAAAAGTTCCTTTCTATTCGATCTCTGGTTCAGATTTCGTAGAAATGTTTGTTGGTGTTGGTGCAGCGCGCGTTCGTGATTTATTTGCGCAGGCTAAAACAAATGCACCAGCAATTGTCTTCGTTGATGAAATCGATGCCGTAGGTCGCCAACGCGGCGCCGGTATGGGTGGCGGACACGACGAACGCGAACAAACGCTCAACCAACTTCTTGTTGAGATGGATGGGTTTGAAACTGGCGGTCAAGTTATTTTGATTGCAGCAACTAACCGTCCAGATGTTTTAGATCCTGCCCTATTGCGTCCTGGTCGTTTTGATCGTCAGATCGCAGTTGATCGCCCAGATCTAAAGGGCCGTGAAGAAATTCTCAAAGTACATGCCAAGACCAAGCCGCTTTCAGATGAAGTCGATCTGATTACTTATGCGCGTCGTACTCCTGGATTTACTGGTGCAGATCTGGCAAATGTTCTAAACGAGGCCGCTCTTCTTGCGGCACGTGAAGAGAGGAAGGCAATTACAAATAGCCAGATCGATGAGGCAATTGATCGCGTAATGGCTGGGCCGCAGCGTAAATCAAGGATTATGTCTGATGACGAACGCCGCGTTACCGCTTATCACGAGGCTGGCCATGCACTTGTTGCACATGCGTTGCCACATACTGATCCGGTTCACAAAGTTACGATCATGCCGCGCGGTCGCGCACTTGGTTACACAATGGTTTTGCCAGATGAAGATAAGTACTCAACTACTCGCAACCAATTGTTAGATCAACTGGCTTACTCACTTGGTGGTCGCGCGGCAGAAGAGTTAATTTTCCACGACCCTTCAACTGGAGCATCAAACGATATTGAGAAAGCAACAGCCTTAGCGCGCGCCATGGTTACGCAATACGGCATGACTGAAGCGATCGGCGCTATCAAACTCGGCTCTGATGCATCAGAACCATTTATGGGCCGCGACTATGGACATCAACGTGATTACTCTGAAAGCGTTGCCGCAACTGTTGATGCGGAAATCCGTAAATTTATTGAAAATGCACATCAAGAAGCCTTCGATATCTTGGTTGAAAATCGCACAACTCTCGATGCCATGGTTGTAAGACTGCTCGAAGTTGAAACGTTAAATAAAGAAGAGATCACTCAGATCTTTAAGAAAGTTAACTCTTGGCCAAGACGTCCTGCCTGGACAGGTTCAGCAACTCGCACACCATCACAACAGCCACCTGTTGCTGTGCCAGAACGTATTGCCACTGAACCAGTTGCGGAAAAGAAGCCATCACGTGTTCGTAAGAGCGCAAAGAAAGATGCCGATCAAGAGTGAACGATGTAACTCCGGTTTCAATGGGTCCTGAAGATGGGCGTGCACTACATCCATACGATGAAGCACGCGCTACCGCTGCAGTTCGCGAACTACTTCTCGCACTCGGCGAAGATCCAGATCGCGAGGGTTTACAAGAGACGCCAGCGCGCGTTGCCCGCGCCTTTAAAGAGAACTTTGAAGGACTCTGGAAGTCTCCCGAAGAGGTATTAACAACTACTTTTGATATCGGCCATGAAGAGTTGGTAATCATTCGCGATATCGAAGTCTTTTCACATTGCGAGCACCACTTAACTCCATTCCACGGAGTCGCACATGTTGGATATATCCCGCGCGGAAAGATAACTGGACTTTCTAAAGTCGCTCGCTTAGTTGATTTATTTGCTCGTCGCCCACAAGTGCAAGAGCGTTTAACAACTCAAATTGCAGATGCGATGGTAAAAATTCTCGATCCGATGGGCGTAATCGTAATTATCGATTGCGAACATTTGTGTATGTCGATGCGCGGGGTTCGTAAATCACAAGCACGTACAACCACAAGTGCTGTGCGTGGAGTCCTTCGGGATCCAGCAACACGCGCCGAAGCAATCAGTTTGATCACCAACCGTTAACAAATTCTATAAATCATGAAGATCATGGGCATTTTAAATGTCACACCAGATTCTTTTGCTGACGGTGGGCTTCATGACACTTATGAAAAGGCGGTTGCGCGCGGTCTTGAAATGATCGCTGAAGGCGTAGACATAATTGATATCGGTGGCGAATCAACGCGACCAGGAGCTGATCGAGTATCTGCAGCAGAAGAGCAATCACGAGTAATTCCAGTTATCAAAAAACTTTCGCAAACGGGAGTTCCGATAAGTATCGACACCATGCGCGCAGAAACTGCTGCTCTTGCTATAGAAGCGGGTGCGAGTATCGTAAATGACGTTAGCGGCGGACTTGCTGATGATCTAATGCACGAGAGCGTTGCTGAAATGGGTTGCCCATATATTTTGATGCATTGGCGTAGCCACTCTAAAGATATGAACTCACTTGCAACATATGGTGATGTAGTTGAAGAAGTCATAGATGAGATGCAGTTACAGATCGATCAAGCGCTCATGGCTGGAATCGCACGCAATAACTTGATAATTGATCCCGGCCTAGGCTTTTCTAAAGAGGCCGAACATAACTGGGAAATCCTCAAGCGAATCAATGAATTCACAGACCTCGGTTATCCAGTGTTAATTGGGGGATCTCGTAAACGTTTTCTTGGGGGCAGCACTCCCGATGAGCGCGAAAGCGCAACGATCGCTCTTACAGAATCTTTACTTGATAAAAATATCTGGGCAGTTAGAGTTCATAGCGTGAAACCACATAAGGATTTAGTTGTAAACCATGGCTGATTTAATTCGTATCGCCGGGATTAAAGGCTTTGGATATCACGGAGTCTTCGATGCCGAGCGAGCTAACGGCCAAGATTTCTATGTTGATATCGAACTAGAAGTAGATTTGACTCGCGCCAGTGTTAGCGATGATGTTAAAGACACAATCAATTACGCGGAAGTCACGGATTTAGTGGTTGAAGAGATAACTACAAACCCTGTTTCACTCATTGAAAAATTAGCAGGACGTATCGCTGAAAGAATCAAAGTAACTTTTGCCCAAGCTGCCCGTGTAACAGTGACCGTTCATAAACCACAGGCCCCTGTTTCGGCACAAGTAAAAGATATCTCGGTCACTATTTCGCGATGAAGGCAGTTATTTCACTGGGTGCAAATATTGGCGACCCAAAAGCGCAGATGGATATCGCTGTGGCCTTGCTCCGTGAAGCTCTAGAAGTCACCGCTGTCTCTGAGTACCTTTCAACTAAACCAGTAAGCGACATTGAACAGCCCGATTATTTAAATGCCATCTGTATCGCCGAAAGTGAATTGCCGGCCCTAGATTTACTTGCAGTGCTGCAAGGAATCGAAAAATCTTTGGGTAGAGAGCGATTAGAAAGATGGGGACCGCGTACGATCGATTTAGATTTGATTCAATACGGTTCACTTCTGAGTTCGGCTGATGAATTAAGACTTCCGCACCCGCGTGCGCATGAAAGACGCTTCGTTCTTGAACCTTGGATTTCCATCGATCCTGAGGCAATTCTTCTTACCCACGGCAAGATTTCAGAGCTTTTGGAGCAATTGCCGTAAAGCCTTAAACTTAACTTCATCACCGCCCGGTACCTGAAAGGACTGGAGCCAAGATCATGAAGATAGTTACTAGCGCAACCGACCTTGCTGACGGCTGCGCTTTTGTTCCCACCATGGGCGCACTTCATCAGGGACATGCTTCGCTCTTTAAATTAGCGCGTGAAAAATCCGATTTTGTGGTTGCCAGCATCTTTGTAAATCCGCTGCAATTTGAAGATCAAGAAGAAGCCAGTAAATATCCCAGAACCCCAGAGCGCGATATCGAATTAGCTAAAGTATCTGGCGTTACTCATCTTTGGTTACCTACTTATGAAGAGATATATCCAGAGGGTTTTGCAAAGCGCTCAGCAGGCGCGCTAGGTGAGATTTACGAAGGCGCATCTCGTTCGGGCCATTTCGATGGCGTTGTGACAGTTGTCGCAAGGCTGTTTCAATTGGTTAGACCAAAAATTGCGATCTTTGGTGAAAAAGATTTTCAGCAGTTAACGCTTATTAGAAAGCTAGTCCATGAACTGAATTCAGATATTGAAATCATTTCCGCACCGACAATTCGTGAAGCTGATGGACTTGCGATGTCATCGCGAAACGTGCGCTTAGATGAAACATCAAGAGAGCGATCACTTGTTATCTATCGCGCGCTTACTGCTGCGGCTGATTCTTCGGATCTAGATTCTGCGCGAGCATCACTGCAATCGATAGCCGGCTCACAAGAAGGCTTCTCCTTGGATTACGCCGAGATCATCGATGAGCAGGATTTTTCAAAGGCGATAGATGCGACGCTAAATAAGCGTGCGATTATCGCCGGTTGGCTAAATGGGGTGCGTTTGATCGACAATATGGAGATGAAGTTAGGGGATGTGCGATGAAGTTATTAGCGCCTGCCCCTGGCTGGACTGCAAAGGCAGATGTAATTGTTGTTGGTTCTGGAATCGCAGGGTTAACTACCGCTCTGCAAGCACGCACCTATGGACTTTCAGTATTAATTGTTACTAAATCTAAGGTCGATGAAGGCTCTACTAAATGGGCGCAAGGCGGTATCGCTGCAGCACTTGGTCCAGGAGATACACCTGATCAACATTTAAAGGACACCTTGGTTGCCGGCGCTGACTTATGCGATGAAGAAGCGGTGCGCGTACTTGTAACTGAAGGACCAGAAGCGGTTCGCAAATTAATCGAACGCGGTGCAATTTTTGATACTGAAGCCAGCGGTGAGATTTCACTAACCCGTGAAGGTGGGCACCTACGTAATCGCATTTTGCATGCTGGCGGAGATGCAACTGGCGCTGAAGTTTCACGAGCGCTGTTAGCTGCAGTGCATGATGATCCTCATATCGAAGTTGTTGAACACGCGCTCGTATTGGATGCGATCAAAGATGCCAGCGGTTCTGTTTGTGGTGTAACGCTTCACGTTATTGGTGCAGGTAGCCGCGACGGAGTCGGGCGCGCACTTGGTAAGGCAGTTGTTCTTGCAACCGGCGGACTTGGACAAGTATTTGCACAAACTACCAATCCATCAGTTTCAACTGGTGATGGAGTTGCGCTTGCTCTGCGCGCGGGTGCCAAAGTTGCTGATGTTGAATTTATTCAATTCCATCCAACGGTCTTATGGCTGGGCGATAACACCCAGGGACAACAACCACTGATCAGCGAGGCTGTTCGTGGTGAAGGCGCTTACTTGCTAAACGATGCCGGTGAACGATTTATGGTTGCTGAACATGAGTTGGCCGAACTTGCGCCACGCGATGTAGTTGCGATCGCATCTATGCGCACCATGAATAAAACTGGCGCACATCATGTTTGGTTAGATGTTCGACATTTAGCAGGATTTGAAACACGTTTCCCAACAATCCACGCCTCATGTGTCGCAAATGGAATTGATCCAAGTAAAGATTTGATTCCAGTTGCTCCCGCATCGCATTACGCGTCAGGAGGAGTGCGCGTTGATCTCAATGGACGCACCAGCGTTAAAGGCCTATATGCGTGCGGCGAAACAGCCTGTTCTGGTGTTCACGGAGCAAACCGCTTAGCCTCAAACTCACTCTTAGAGGGCTTGGTCTTTAGCGCGCGCATCGCAGCTGATATCGCAAAGAGCCATCCCGAACATAGCGATCCAATTGAAAATGACTCTGAGAGCGTTTTATTGGATCCAGAAACACGTCGTGAACTGCAGTTGAGTATGAGCCGCGGCGCAGGTGTTCTTCGCTCCTCAGATTCCCTATTACAAACCAGCGCAGATTTAACGCGTATTCAAGACCGCACGAGCACAAATCCCTGCGTTGAAGCATGGGAGACAACCAATCTCTTCCAATTAGCACAAGCAATTCTTAAAGCCGCCTTGATTCGCCAAGAGACTCGTGGCTCACACTGGCGTGAAGATTTTCCAAATACTGAAAATAATTGGCGAAAGCGCATTGTCCAGCAACTTGATATGCACGGACATTGGACGACGAGCTATCAGGAGGTCGGAAAGTAATGATGCTTTCAAATACTGATCTAGATTTAATTAAGGCAGCGCTAGCTGAAGATTTAGCCGGCGGCGAAGATATAACTTCTGTTGCAACGATTGACGCAAGCGCGACAGCAAAAGCAGATTTCACTGCGCGCAAGAGCGGGGTAATCGCTGGAATCGAAGTTGCCGAAGCGGTGTTACGTGAAGTTGGCCTAACTGAGATTAAGCGCGTAAAGAACGATGGCAACCGAGTAAATGCCGGAGATGTTTTACTAAGTGTTTCGGGAAATACTCGCGCAATTTTATTAGCAGAACGCACAGCACTTAACTTCTTTAGCCATCTCAGCGGTGTTGCAACGTTAACTAGCGTCTGGGTAAATGAAGTTTCCGGCACCAAATGCCAAGTGCGCGATACCCGCAAAACAACGCCAGGTATGCGAGTTCTTGAAAAATACGCAGTACGTATGGGTGGCGGCACAAACCATCGCATGACGCTAAGTGATGCCGCGTTAATTAAAGATAATCACATCGCGGCAGCTGGTGG
>Ga0208788_1000547_pt1 | contig 18462 bp, 18 predicted proteins | sample Wag4_2014_7_11_3_FD_187363 | JGI IMG/M metagenome (GOLD analysis project Ga0208788, IMG submission 187363) | Fresh water mixed with fracking chemicals microbial communities from Ohio, USA - Utica-2 Time Series FC 2014_7_11 (SPAdes) (version 2) ...
CTGACAATCCACAGCCACTGGCGATCATCACACACAACAAAGCCAAAACCGTTTTTTGCATCAAGTGCCTTCTTTCTATAAAAACCCGCACCCGGGCAACGCGCAACCATTGGCAAAAACCTGTCGGTTCTGTCTGCTGCCGAACTCGGAGTCAGATTACGTTTCATCAACCTTGGCAACAGTTGATTACCAAGCATCAGCTGTGTCTGTCTCAGACAAAGGTCACTTCCTGCCTGTACCGACATAGATGAGAACACCAGAGGTTGTCGGCGTTAACTGAGTGGCGACTCCGGATCCGTCACAGCAAACACACGATCGAAGTCTTGAATAAACTCGGACAGTTCGAGCGTGCCATTCTTGTTCTTGTCATTCTTCAACCAAAATTCATCGGCACGCTTGCGACGCTCAACAGCGGACACATTTTCCTTGTAAAGCATCTGGAACTCGGCTTTTGTCAGCTTCTTGTCCCCATCAAGGTCAACTGTATTAAAATAGATCTTAGCCAACTGCAACATCTCTTGCGGCGGCAAAGATGGCTTTCTCTTCGCAGCCGCCGCCTGTGAATAACCCGAAGTCTGTACTGTCGGTTGGGTCTGCACCGCACCACAACCAGCCAGCAGCAATATTGAAACAACCAAAGCCAATTTATTCATCAACATACTCCCCGAAACGACGAACAACATCCGCTTAACACGTAGACTGAACGAAAGTTGTTAAGCTATATCTATGAAATTCTTATAGACTGGTTAACTTAAGTTCTTTAGTTAATTTTAGATTAAGTTTTAACACGTAAGTGCTCATATCGGGATGCTTAGAAACCAAAATCCCGTTTCAGGGGCTTTCTTCAGACTGAGTGCCAGTTCGCGTTGCACGGGAGCCACATCGTGCCTTTACTGCACGCCAGGAAACACCCCGATGGCGTTGCTGACATAGCGTTCGACGCCTGCTGATACGCGATTGGCGCGTTTGCCGTTGACGACCATCACGGTTGAGCCGCCGCCGTCGAGGTTGATGGCTTCTTTGCAACCAAGTTCGATCAGGAACCGGGCCAATTCGTTCAACGTGCAGCCCACGCTGTAACGGGGCTGGCGACCGTCCACGGTCACCAGCAAGATGGTGTTGGCCGCCGTATAGCCAATGGCTGTGCGAGGGGCACGGCCTGAAGCGATATGGGCGCCAAAATTTTCCTGACGCGCGGTCACAAAGACGCGACCTTGATGCACGATGGTTGGTCCACCGCCAATGGCATAGCGCACGCCTTCCCACAACCCTGACAGTTTGGTGTAGACCAGGGCATGCGCACCCGGTTCGAGGGCGTGAAGCAGGGGCCAAAGTGCGCGCCCATTGGCACTGATGACATAGCCGTTGGCAGGAATGGGCAAATTGCCATTGCTGACTTCGATGACAGTGCCGATGCTGTCCACGGCGACTTCATAGCGCGCGCCTTCGATCGGGGTCCGGGTCGAGCGACCGAAATGGTTGGTGTACAACGTCAATTCATTGGGCTTGGCCCGCGAATTGACCCGCGAAATGGGTAATTCGTTGCCTGTTTCAAGCAGAACGGAGGCCCGTACCCGGGCGTCGTCAATGAAGGGTGTGCCATCGTAGCGGATGCCGAACACGGAGCGGTTGAGGGGACTGCTGCTGATGATCTGGCCATCGACAACCATCAATCCGGCTGGTTCGTTGTTGACGAAGTTGAAAAAGGAACCATTGATGGCTGCACGTGCGCCGTAACGCTTGGCAAGCTGGGAGACGGTTGCCCGTCCGAAGCCGCCACGCGGTTTCTGGGCAACCAGGCTCTTGATGGTTGCAAGACCAGGATCGACGCGCAGCACATTCACAACCATCGGCCCGGCCTTCGTCTTGCGGTGATAACGATGATGCGTGACCCCTGCAACCACCGTGTGCGTCAAGCCTGTTTGCGCCGCAGCCACCGCGCTTGTAGCCGTGATCAAAGTCAATGCAATGGCGCTGCCACGCAACACACCACCCCAGGTCGCCCGCGGACAAAGTGCTGCAGACACGGGATTCCACGACCGAGACACGCGCGTTGTCATCAGCTGACAAACGAATCGGCGTTTCGCTGAAAACAGATACAGGTCAAACAATCAATCAATCCGATGAACAAACGATGCGCCCACCACATCGGGCCACTGGGACGAAACCCATGATCCCAAACTCCGCTTCACGTGCGCGGGTTTGAGTATAACACTTGTGCATGCGCCCAAACAATCGTCATCAGACAACCAGAGAAACGCATCGCATGTTGCCTGTGGCGACGAGTACACCCTGCTTGGTTTAGAACCAGCGTGTTCCGTTCACATACGTCACGCTTGGCACCACACGCAAGTGAACGGCACCAGGCACGGTGTCCACAAATACAACGGTGGATCAAGGGCTTTGAATCGCTTGTTGTACTCAGTGCACGATGTTTATCGCCTGATACGTTAAAGGCCTTTACTGTTTTTGAACTACTTGTTAACGAAAGTTATGCCTATTAACGACGATACTGTAAGTAGTTCAGTGAGTGTTGCGAAGGCAGGTGTTGGTATGCAGCTCCCCCCGTCGATTTCGAACCTGTTCCGGCGAGGCGCCGGGGATGAGGGTGCTGCATTGCTTGCTGCGGCTCGCAAGCAGGCCGGGGCGAGGGTGCAGTATGCAAAGCAGCACGGTTTGCGGGTTTCTGGCGATGCGTTGAAGTTGTCACCAGCGGTGATTGCGCAAGGAGCGGCGGCGCAGGCCGAGGAGTTGGATCGTCTGAGTCAGCGTGTGTTAAACCAGGCTGTCAGGCAGCAGATTGGTGGTGCGTATCAAGCGGGGATTCGTCTCAGTCGGGATCCCAGCGCGCCATCGAAGTTTAGAAAATTTTTGGAGAATCGTTTAGAGAACAAGAAAAACGTGATGGAGAAGCACGAAGGCATCAAGGGTATTTTTGCGGGTTTGACGGATGATGAAAAGGGCCGGATGGAGCGTTTGAGCAGACTGGTGTTCAGGGTTGAGGCAGAGGCGCCGGAGGCGGTGGGGCGGCCGCAGCTTGAAGTGATGATGAATCCGGATCGCAAACATATGGAGATTTGGTCCAACGGGTCCAATACCTATGAAATCACGCGAGCGGCGCTCAACAATGCCAAACGTGAGAATGCGCCTTATATGACGGCGTTGCAGATCGCCCACGATCGTGGCAACACGAATTTTGGGATGGATCTGGTAGAACGGGCGAAAAAGCGCCTGCGGCGCGGCTTCGATGCTGATGCGAACACACCCCTGCGGCCAGCAAAGCCCAAGGATTGGATCAAACAGGAAGTTGAGGCGTTGATTGAGACCCACACAAACCGGGTACAATGCAAGGCCGATGCCGTAGCCAAGGCTGACGCGCTGCGTTTGATGTCGCTCGCCGGCTTCAATCCCGAGGATGTTTACGAGCTGGCTCAAGGCGATATTAACATCGGTTACGGCACGGCCAGCAATCGTCTCAGTGGCGATGAAGTGTTTAACCAAGCGCGTCGTGTCATTGATAGGGAACAACTCAGCGAAGTGGCCCGGAGTGCACAACAACGGGCTGGCAAGGCGCAGATTTATGGTGCGCCCTTAACCGATGGCATTTCAATCTGGGCTGGCGTTAACCCGGTTGTGCTTACAACAGGGCCAGAAACGCAGTCGCGAACGATTAAAGAACGTGCGAGTCGGGTTTTGAACATGATTCAAACCAATAGATACGGCCCCGATAGGATCCAAGACATCTTGCAGGAAGCGAAACAGGGACGACCGGTGCAAGACATCTTGCAGTCGTACGACTTGCACCCGAAGACTTTCCATGATTGGCAGGCCAAATTCGGACAACCTTGAGGGCAATAAATCGGGGTTTCGATGACCAAACGGCTGTTGAGGGTTTGATCGCTTGATTCAAACTGCGTCAATACTGCCTGATTACCGTGGACGACTGACGCGCGTGCCTCAGCTTGTCAACGGAATGGATGGTTGCCTTCGTCGTTGCCGACCAGCCCTTGCTTGACATGCATCGTGGTGCTACCATCACGCAAAATAGGGGTGTGAGGGTGGTGCGCGGGGTATGCCGCGGCTGGGTTTGAGGAGCGAGCTATGAAGATTTTGCTAACCACCGACGGTTCAAGCCACTCGCACCATGCGTTGACGCAGGTTTGGCAGATGCTGTCAAAAGAAGCTCACGTGGTGCAGTTATTGGGTGTTGCGGAGTTGCTCACGCTCACGGGTGCTTACGAAGGCTTGAGTTTTGGGATGTCTGATCTGTTCGAGGCGCAGATCGAAGCCGTCAAGCAACAGGTCGAAACCGCTAAAAAAACGCTTGAAACACTCGGCATCGCATGCGAAACAGTGGTTTTGACCGGCGATCCAGCCAGTACCATTGTTGAGCACGCCAACACCTGGGCACCGGATGTGTTGGTTGTGGGTGCCCACGGGCGCGGCTTCATTGAGCGCGCGATGCTTGGCAGTGTATCCACACACGTGCTCCATAACTGGCATGGCAATATTTTGGTCATTCACCAGCCTGCCGAGGAAACAAAACCCGAAAAAACGTCAGCCTGACACGCACCATCGCTCAAGTCGGGGGACTCCCGGTTCAGGGGGGTGCGCGATATCTAATCGCGTTGATTTGTTGATCAGATTTTGGCTGGTAGTCAATAACGGTGATTCAGCGGATGCTATTTTGAATCTGCAACTGACGTTTTTGAACAACAACCAATGTGTCATTGTATAATGCTGCTCCCGGCCACCTGCAGAGAGAAAGGCAAGCTTCGCCGAGCTGATAAAACCAGTCAAGCCTTGACTTAAGATAAGACAAGGGCCGTGCGTCCCACACCTGCACGGCCCTTATGACTTTGTTCAGCAACGCGGCTCAGAGTAATAGCCTTATTCCAGACGGCCGCTGGCGCGTTGACCGCCACCGCCAATGTTGGCGCTATCGTAGACTGGCTTGGAATCGACACGTGGTGTGCGATCGACCAGCTCCTCCGGAAACTTGTTTCGATTGGCAGGCGGAGCAACCACCCCCATACCGACAGCCATTTGACGGAAGGCTACACCGAGTCTGTCCAGAAAATCGCTCATGCTCGCTCCTCAATGTCATCATTGCCGAGACTTACCAAGAGTTTCGTACCCACTCTCTCGCATTCTGAAACAGGCCAAATACGAAATATCACGTTCGCTGATCAGATCAGCGTGCCGAGACAGCACCGTGACGAAAATGAACCAAACCGTGCCGCTACCAGCCGCGGAATCTTACTGGCAATAAACAAACAATCAGCGAAATTGATGGATGGTCGAATACCAGAACCATCAGTTTCAGTGCTCAACGGACAACCGCCAGACCAAAATACAAGGGTAAACAAGAACGATTTCTGAACGGAGTTAAAAACAAACCGTTGAAAAGCAATCAGTTAATTTGCTGGAATGCTAAAGTAGCACTGAAACCAGCTAAATGGATCTCCTGCTACCCCACCGTGCAAAGAAGTCAAAACAGGGGCGATTACTTGATATTCAATCTTGACTTGACGGCTTGTAAGCCTTCGTCGTAACTCAAGGCGCCATCGGTGCCCCCGTGTTGCTTGAGAAGCTCCCGTGCATCCGTTTCATTAAACAATTCTTTCAACAAAGGGCTACGACTGTAGTCATCCATTGTAATCCGCTTGTCTCGATTGATATCAGCCTGAGGGAAGATCTCTTTTTTGTAAATTTGCTCTACCTTCGATGGGGTTCGATTGGCAGGCATCATTAACGTTAACAAAAAAAAATTCACTGCGTAACCCCTCCGTGCACGACAGCCCGTTCCGCTATCGCATTCATCGCCGCCACAGCACCAAACTGACGCCCAAATCCGTTAATAATGCATTAAGCTTAACAGTGATCGAATCCGCGCCGAAACGTGTCGGAATCGCGGTGTTCGAAACGCTCACGCTGACCCGCGTGCTGTCGAAATCAGGCTAAACCCCTTGCTAACGGGCTTTGCGGTGCTTCCCTGGTTTGCGAAAATCATCCTTCCGGATGAGGCCCCGGTATGGACACACCGAAGATGTAACGGTGTGGCGCTTGCTGTTGCTGATACTCCAACGTGTCAACGATCTCATCATGCGTGCACAATCCCAGGTTAACCAGAACTTCGCCGAGGCGATCGCCCGTCGTGGCCTGAGCATCCAACGCCCTGGCAAGTTGATCACCCGTCACGACACCACGCTTAAGCAACAACTGCCCCAACAACAACGAATGATACTGCACATCCAACGCCGAACCAAGCTCATCAAGCGTAATCCACTGCTTGCTCAGCAAAATTTCACCAATACGAAAATAGGGACGCGTAGCCTTGATCTCCAACGCCACCCGCAGTTGCTCTTCCGTCAATCGTGTGTGCTTTAACAGTAATGTTCCAACCAAATCATGCTGCACGGTCAACATCCCGTGTACCCCCTTAAGCGTACGTGGCTTCCCCGACGACTCTCGCGCCCCCCGGGCGCACCCATCACCTTGCCCAGCAACCCGCTAGCGCTGAAAACCGGAAACTTTGTCGCTGCTCAGCCACATACCACAAAATATGCGCCCTCCCCGCTCTCCGCTCCCGGACACGAATGCGTCGCAGCCCACTCAACTCACGGCTGAATCGGTGCACTAATCTTGTACCCGCAAACAGCAAAAAAAGCGTGGCCAATACCCACGCTCTCGAAATTTTTTGTTCAATCACTAACGGGGGTTCAACGCCCGTTGTTGACGAAAACATTGCCGACAACAGGGCAAACCATCCACCTTCAGCGGAACAAGTGTCTCACGCGAGCACTGCACACAATGCACAGTCAGAAAGCGACTGGTGACAATCGCTTGAGGGGTTTTTTCTTGCCTTGAACTGGCAGACGTGGTGAGAATGGTCGTTTCTCCTCAAAAAATGATATAAGCGGGGATTCAGATCGCCCTTGTGAAGCTCCTGGAACCACACTACGATCCATTATCGCCCATGACGCCTCAAAACTTGCGTCGACTCAAGATCATTTTCGCACATATTTAACACGAAAATAATGTAAATTTGATTGCAACGGGCAAAACTGGGCAAAATCCGACCCTACCACGGACTGGGTTGATTCAAAACCGAGCAGAATTGACTGGAGTGTAACCATGAACGATCTGATGCATTTGCGGCACTTGAGTCTCGCACCCGGCGACGCGTCGAAAGCTGAGATCGACCTGGCGGTGGAAGAATGCCTCGTAGCCGCTGAGGCCGCAAATGAAGCAATTTGGCTCGAACTGCAGCCAGGGGCGATCGCACGGGGCTTCCATCCCCTCATTGGCCGTTTTTGCGTCAATCGGAAACGAGACGACGCCCCAGCCCATCTACCCCTGTACTTGGCAACACTCGATCCGGCTACTTACGTCCACACAGGCGCAGACGAGCCGGAAGCAGCCCTCGTGGCACTGCTCACGATGGCGCAAAAAGCGATCGCAAACGGGCAAACCACTTCATCGTGATCGACACAAGATTCCACCCAACGCCTCTGCCGCCTCACGCGTCATAGACTCCGCGTGCTTGCCCATCCGCGTATGGCCACACCCCTCATAGTGAATCTTCCGACTGCGCGTATTCAACATCACCACATCACGCGCGCCAGGCTCGCTCCGCACAGCAACCTGTGACCGTACCGCACCCCCGCGGTGACGGTATTCGTAAGGCGTCTGACTCAAGGGGTTGCGTCCGTTCCAGATACCCAACCCCGCTGCACGCGCCGCAGACTGTGCGCGAACAAACGCATCCGTATGCGCCACATTCGGCGGATACGTCAACAACACCGCCTGCCCCTGGCGCACCAATTCAAGATTCAAAAACAGCTGGCCCACATACACGTAACCAAGCAAACGCCCATAACGGTCGCGTTCCTGCACATCGGTCTCAATCCGCACCACCTGATTTAGAACCCTTTTTCGCGTGAAATCCCGCGCAAACGCCCCAAAGGGCGCCTGCGCCAACTCAGGCGTATCAACCCCAATCAACCGCACCTTCTCACGCTGCGCCTGAAGCGCAACCGTCAAGGTATCACCGTCGTGCGCCGCCACACAGCGTCCTTCGTACGTGCGCGCCCAAGCAGACGTAGCCATCATCACCCACGCCAAACCCAATGTGACGCAGATGTGCAGGCCGGATGCCCACAAGCCCCTCGGCCAAAACACGGACGAAGCACTCACGGCGCGATATCGCCCGAATCATCCACACTTTTGTCGCGGACGATCGCCCGCACGGTAGCTGAACGCTCCGTCTTTGCCCCCTCCGCAGGTGCAGGTGGCCCGTCATTGTCAAGGCGAAGCCCCTGACGCGACTCCTGATAAATATAAGTGGTCGGATAATATGGCGTCTTACTTGGCGCCGGTTGTGCATTGGCCTGTAACTGCTGTGCCGAGGCCATTGCGACAGAAAAAAGACCAAACATCACAGCCACCAACACGCTTGATAAAATGACGGTACGCATCAACGCAACCTCCAAAAACAATCGTAACAAACCAACCGTGTCATGCCCCAAAATGCCCATTCTAAAACCGCCACGGCCATCAGATTCCAATCATCAATTTCACGGATCGGACGCTGACCATCAGAACAAGACGCAAGATTAAGCAGACCGTTTTCGGGTGTTGCACGCGGCATGGTTACAACGAATATTTAACGCACAATCAGTCAATCTGATGGATGGCATAAGATTCGCTGAACCAACGCCAGCCGCCACACCCAAGACGCCAGGGTAACCTAGCCGATTCCAGGTTTGACAACACCTGTTGTCACAATCGCCATTTAACAGACAACCGGCACATGGGATGGGTGGTTGACGGAGGCGACTGTGCCTCGCGTTACGGTTGGCGGCAAGGGGCGTTACGGGATGACCTGAACGGGATATCCGAGCTTGGTCAGGTGCGCGAGGAGATCGGCAATGTGCTGCCCGTCGCGCGTTTCCAATTGCAGTTCCACGGCGGTTCCGCCGAGCGGCACATTGGCGCTGGCACGGTTGTGAATCACCTCGATCAGATTTCCCTGACAGTCCGCGATCGCCGTCAACAAACGCGCCAGCGCACCGGGACGATCCTCAACAGCCGTAAATAGGCGCACGTACCGCTCCGCCCGCAACATTTGACGCTCAATCAAACTGCTCAACAATTTGGTATCAATGTTGCCTCCCGACAACATGACCGCCGTCTTACCCTTCACGCGCACCTTCCCCGTCAAGACCGCCGTCAGCGCAACCGCCCCCGCGCCCTCCACGACCAACTTCGTGCGCTCCAGCAACATCACAATGGTATTGGCCGTCTCCTCATCACTGACCGAGACCATCTCGTCCACATATCGCGCGATATAATGAAAGGTTCGCTCTGCCGGTTTCTTGATCGCAATACCATCGGCCAAGGTTTTAACCGACGGCGTGTACTGCAATTCGCGCCTTTCCCACGAACGAACCAACGCCGATGCCCCATCCGCCTGGACACCGACGACGCGAATGCGCGGATTGACACTCTTTAGTGCCAACGCCATCCCGCTGATCATGCCGCCCCCGCCAACCGGCACCACCACCGTATCAACATCCGGCAACTCCTCGAGGACTTCGAGCGCAACCGTGCCTTGACCGGTGATGATGTCATCGTGATCAAACGCACTCACAAACACGGCACCGATTTCCTCGGCATGCTTTTGTGCCGCTGCGACTGCTTCATCAAAAATCGCCCCGGCAAGCTCGACTTGGGCACCATAGTTACGGGTGGCTGAGATTTTGGCCAACGACGCCGTGGTCGGCATAAACACCGTCGCTTGAATGCCGTTGAGACGTGCACCCAACGCAATGCCTTGCGCGTGGTTTCCAGCCGATGCAGTCACCACACCCCGTTCACGTTGTTCCGGTGAAAACCGGCTCAAACAATAGACCGCGCCACGAATCTTGAACGAACCCGTTTTTTGAAGATTTTCGGCCTTGAGGTACAGTGGTGCGCCAGCCATCGCGTCAAAAGTCTGCGCGGTAAACAATGGCGTGCGATGGGCCACTTGCTGAATCAGCGCGTAAGCGTCTTGCACGCGCTCAAGCGTTACATTCGTTACCATTTCAGCCATCACTCACCTCCTCATCGAAGCAAGCCCATTCTACCTTCTTTAGCGGATTTGGATGCGTGAAGACGTGCAACAATGTGAAATGACACGGTCAAACACCAGGCGTCACCTCGGCCATCCGATCCGCGTTCCGTACATTTCAATCAGGGCACGATGTTCACCATTGGTCACCAAGCCTCTATAACTCTCGGCAAGTTGACCGTTAGGCAATAATGCATCCGGTGGAAATTTCATTCCATCGTCACTTTTCGTAAATTTGGCCGCGTCAACACTGTGCATACGGCGCGTTCTGTCAAAATAGTCACTCCACATCCTGGATTGCAACCAACGGACGGTAGATTGTGTTTCCCGCGCGCGCGCCGATGCCACTTTCGCTTGAGCGGCCGCATCAGGTTTTGCCATCCGGTACTTATGCACTTTGCTTTCATAAACACACTGTTCGTTTAGCAGCATATCAAGATTTGGTCTCTCAGAAGAAGCACCTGAAATTTTTCTGTGCGTGCGATCAGTCTCTCCAGACGCTCGCAGTGCCTCCAGCACAGATTTCTGACTTGGTTCAGCCTTGAACGCATCATTAATCTGTTGGGCCTTGGCATCCCACACTTGGGTCCCATTGGACCGTCTTGCATTATCAGGCAAAAGTTGTTGCCAGACATTAGACCTGGCGTGTAGCCGTAAGCCGGGGCTGTTACCCTGTGTTTCGCGATAACCATAACTATCGTGGAAAAGCTGTGTTAACGTTTGCTTGATCTGGTTTTGTGCACCTTCATCAATGCCACTGTAGGTGATCGGAAGTTAGGCGCCATCCCCGGTGAGCTCGCAAAAACTGTACAGTCTCGCTGCCATGCTTCGAGGAATACCCGCATCACTGTCCTCCTTCTGTAACTTTAGATCCGCTACAGATTTGATATCGTTAATAGGCCTTAAAATCCGAACCTTTCGATGGTTATTATCAGTTGACCTTTGGCCAAAAACTTATGGGGAGACTTTTGAAAATCTCAAGCTATCAATCAGTCGTTGGCGATCGCCAACCAACGCGTCGAATCGCTTGGAATTGGCCACAAATTGCAACACAACGACGCGTGTGGCCTGCGGACACACCCAGACCTGATTGACCACTTGCTGCTTGCTGTTCGCGTCTTCGCGTCTCACGGTATAGCGCGTGCCGGGCAAGCCGTCAATCAAGAGCGACTCAGTGGCAGGCGGCTCGACGGCCCCTTGCGCAAGTTCCTTGCGGAGGGCTTCCTCATACACATTGAGGTCAAAGCCATTGCCGGTATCAACCACCGTCACCGTCCAGTTCGGGGTGACTTCATCGGCATCGAGCGGGGCATTAAAAAAGACATTCAGTGTCGCCTGATTCACCAAAAAGTCCCAGTTTGGTCTTGGGAGTTGCAATGACACATCCACTGCAGGCAATACCAGCAGGCGTTCAGTCTCAACAAGCTTGGGGTTTGTCGTGGGCTGTGGTGCCGCATCAGCATCAGCTGGCAAGGTTACCTGGTTCACAATCCACCCGAAATCGGGCAACATTGTCGCGAAATCGTCGAGCGCCGCGCGGCAGTCAATCAGGGTGATCGTCGCGGGCTTGAACAGGTAATAACGGCGGACGCGTTCGGTCTGATTTTGACTGTCGGCTGGCAGGTCCAAGGTCCAAATGTGAGCTTCTGTGCGATCCACAACGCCTTTTTCCAGCAAGATCGCCCCTGATTCGCCACCACGCTCACGCAGTTCCTGCTCGAGATAAGCGCCAAAAGCAAAATCAGGCGGCCGCGGCACAATCTGGATAATCACACGTGGAATCACCCCTCCCTCGCGCAAGGGCGTTCGACGCAGCAGGTTGATGACATCATCACCGACGCGAAACTCCCATTCCGCTTGATTGGGGCGTGAAACACCAAATTCGATGTCCGGAAACTCCAGGCGATCGCCCTTTATGATATACGGACGACTCTCACCCGCGCGTTCCTGCTTCGCAGGCCAGCTGCCATCGATAAACTGCAAGGTCGTGACAGGCAAGGGCAGCCCAGCCACGCAAGATGCCAGCACAACACCCAATCCGACAAGCAGCCAACGCCATCTGAACCGCCCGCACGCCGCGTGCGGACCTAAAGACGCCAACGGGAATCGCCTCGAATCACCCCAACCGCAGGATTTCATTCAACCGACGGGATCAATACTTCGGCATGCTTGATCACATCCTTGATCATATCCGCCGTATCCGAACAGCCGATGATGATTAAATCGCCTGCCCGACCCTGTTCAATGGCCCGCGTGATCGCCGTTGGCTCATCCAGTATCAACTCGCAAACGACGCCCTCCCGCAAGGTCTCTTGCACCCCTTCCATAATCAAGGCTGGTGCCTCGCCCAACGGACGCCCGCGCAAGTCTGTCATCTGTCTGACAATCACATGATCAAAACCCGCGCCACAGATACGACCAATCTCACGCAACTTCTCATCATAGCGATCGCCCGGCGCCGTCACAACCCCGACCAAGCGCTTGTGATTTAACTGACGCGCCGTCTCGATAATGTTCCGATACGACTCGGCATTGTGCGCGTAATCGAGCATCACATGAAAGTCCCGGATGCGAAACAGATTCATGCGCCCTGGATTTTGGTCCACCGAAGACGTGAACGTCGCCAAACCTGCAACAATCGCCTCTTGAGAATAGCCCCCCGCCCAAAGCGCACCGACAGCTGCCAACGCATTCGCCACATTGAAACGTGCCCGCCCCTTGAGCGTAAAAGGAATCCGCTCCACCTCAACCAACGGGATGCGATGCTCACCGTGTGCCAACATAATCATGTTCCGCCGCAAAAACACTCCCCGACCACCGCCGTCCAAGTGCTCCTCCAAGCGCCGATTCAGTGGATCCAAAGCAAAAAAGATGACCTCAGCGGACGCTTGCTTTTGCTTGACCATCGCAGAGACCAGTTCGTCTTCCGCGTTCAGCACCACAGCAGTGCGCGCCGTACGCGCAATCAACGACTTCACACGCGCGAGATCAGCCAACGTCTCTGCCCCGTGCTGACCCAGGTGATCATCGTGAATGTTGAGCACCACCCCAATATCAGCCTGATCGAACGCCAAGCCCCGCTTGAACATCCCACCGCGCGCCACTTCCAATACCGCCGCCTCCACGGTCGGACTCGTCAACACGGTCCGCGCCGACCAATAACCCGTACAATCCCCGGATTGTATCAGGCGTTGGTTGACGTAAATCCCCTCCGTGGTCGTCACCCCGGTCACCATCCCCGTGTTTTGAATGATATGACCAATCAGCAACGTGGTGGTCGTCTTGCCATTCGTCCCCGTCACGGCGATCAGGGGAATCCGCGAAGGCGTCCCCGGCGGAAAGAGCGAACGCACAATCGCCGCCCCAACGTCGTGTGGCTTGCCCTTCGCCGGATGCTGATGCATCCGTATCCCCGGCGCCGCATTTACCTCAATGATCGCGCCCCGTTGCGCTTCAAGGGGTACAGCAATGTTCGCGCAGACCACATCAATGCCTGCGACATCCAATCCCACCTTCTGGGCAGCTCGCACACACGCCAACACGTTGCGGGGATGTATCTGATCCGTTACATCCTCAGCCACCCCACCCGTCGACAAATTGGCATTCTCCTTGAGCACCACCATCACGCCGGCAGCGGGCACAGAATCAAACTGCAAGCACTGACGGGCCAACACCTGCCTGGCACCTTCATCCAGCTTGATGCGCGTCATCGGCTTCAAATGACCGCTGCCGCGCATCGGGTTCTCATTTTCAAGCGCCACCAATTCAGTCACCGTCCGCTCACCATCACCATAAACGTGCGCAGGCAAGCGACGCGCCACCGCGATAACTTGATCCCCCACCACGAGCACACGGTAATCTTGCCCCTCAATGAACTGCTCGACCAGCACGCTGCGCCGATACGACGCAGCCAGCGCATACGCCGCCCGAATCTGTTCAGGGTCCGTCAAATTCAAGCTGACACCCTTGCCTTGATTCCCATCAAAAGGCTTTAGCGCCACCGGTCCACGCAACCGCCTGGCAGCCGCCACCGCCGCATCAGCTGAACGAACAACCTCCCCTTTGGGAACAGGCAATCCCGACTCATCCAACAAACGCTTCGTCAATTCCTTGTCCGACGCAATCCCAACCGCCACATGACTCGTGTTACTCGTCATCGTCGCCTGAATGCGCTTTTGATACTTGCCCCAGCCCAGTTGAAACAAACTGGCCTCATCCGTCACACGAAACAATGGAATCTCGCGCCGCTCCGCCGCTTCAACAATCGCGAGCGTTGAAGGTCCCAGCGCGTGGCGTTGGGCCCACTCACGCAAGTTTGCAAGATCTTCCGTAATGTCAATCGTCTCCCCCCGAGCCAATGTCTCAACGATTCGAATTGCCACCGGCAAGGCTTCCAAAACTACCTTTTCAATTTTGTACGAACAGACGATGGTATACTGGCGCTCCCGATTGGGCACTTTACGCGCCTTGCCAAAACCAACCTCCGTGCCCGCCATACACTGCAACTCGATCAAGACATGCTCCGTGATGTGCGCAGGGTAGGTTCCCTCGCGCAAGCGCTCCACAAAGCCCCCTCGACGCCCCGTCGAACAGCGATGCGCCATCAGGCCGGGAAGCAACGTTACCAAACGATCGACAAAGTGCTCAAAACTGTTCGAGGGACGATCGTCAAGATCCTCCAAATCCAATACAGCCATAAAACACGGCCTGTCGGAATGAACGTTGGGACCCCGCAAAATCCGCTTTTCCAATACCTTCATGTCGCCTCGGCTTCTTCCTTTATCCATTCGCCCAAATCACCGCTGAAGCGAGACGACGTTGTCTCAATATCCGCACCCGCCAAGGGGCTCGCCACCGCACCCACCATCGACCGGGGCAACCGCGTTTCGATATGAAAGCGATAACCGGCCGGAAGCAAGTGAAACTGAATGTCGGTCATCGCCAAAATTTCGCCCCGGCGCGCCTCATTGACATTGCTGAAAGACATGCCCCGTGCATCCACAATCGTCACCGCACCGCGCCCAATCACCGACAAATCCGTGTGCGGGTCAACCACAATCGCCGTGTCCTCGTCAATCCCGACACCCAGCAAAAACGGGTTTTGCGCAACAATCGACAACAGACGCCCCAGCCGATGCCGTTGCGAAAAATGCTGGTCGATGATCACCCGATTCAACAAACCCAGCCCAGGCACCAGATTCAACATCCCCTTTTTGGGATGAACACCGCTGCGTCCGGAGGCCACCATATGCTCCGAGATGGCCGATGCACCTGCACTTGTGCCAGCCACGCACGCACCACGCTTCTTGAATGCCCGGTGCATGGCCTTGCCCACTTCCGAACCACCCAAAATGCTCGCCAGGCGGGACTGGTCACCCCCGGTCATGAAAATGCCGCTCGCATTCAGGACAATTTCCGCGAGCCGCGGATCATTCGCATCCAACCGGTCATGAATGTGCAAGACCGTTACCCGCGACGCACCCAAGTCCCGAAATGCCTTGTCATAGACCACTTCGACCTCAGGTCCCAAACTGCTCGCCGTGGTCAACACAACAATATGCGCAGAACCGCCCCCTGACAATTCCACCACTTTGGCAAGAATTTTCTTGTCACCACGGCGATCCTCGGCCCCGCCAATGATCACCAAATGTCCTTTTTGAATCTGCAAAGCGGGCCCCCTGCCAGTCTGACATCCGAGCTCATACCCCAAATCGCTCTCGCCATAACCCCGTTTCACCGAGAAACCATCTGATTGACCAATTACGGGTCTTTGCCTGCTGATGGGTACCCCCCTGATGACGCATTGCGGAAAACGTGGCGATGGGCTGGTTTCCAGGACGTTGACATCGCTAAGGAGGCTGTCACTCACCCTGGGTGTCCACTACGGTTCAAGGGGCACCGGGGGCAGCTTCATCAGTGCGAGCCAAGCCAATGCCAAACCTGCCAGAATCCAACAGGCGATTGCCACCTGTGTCGCCCCAAATCCCCACCACAAGATGCCACCGAGCCACAACACACCTGCGATCGCGCCCCACGGCAAGCCCGCCCGGGCGGGCCGACCGGGCATCGAATTATGTCCTAAAAACGGGTGGCCGCTGCCACGCTCAAGCACCTTCAATGCGGCATCCAGCCGAGCGGGTAACCGCAGCAAATCCTGCCGCAACTCCTGCGTCCAGGTACCCACCTCCCGCGTGACAGACAGGTGCTCAGCCGCCGCGACAGCGACTTCATCCAGAAACTTGCCGTCCGGGTCCAACATCCGGCAAACACCAAACTGCGTCGATGCGCCGCGCCCCAAAAAGGCGATATCGGAGGGAAACTGAAACGCCGCGCTGTAAACCAAAGCCCGTAGATCCTGAACGACCTCAAGGAACTGTTCAGGCTTCAATGTGAAAATCTCGCCTTGAAGCTGTTTATCGAACAGCCAGGCGATGGTGCGGCTCAAAGCGGCGCGATCAGCACCCGGCCGCAAAACCGCCAGTTCATCAAGCCCCATCACGATGGCGTCCGGGTCCTTGCCCACAACGCCCACACCCACCCGCTTCAGTGCGCGTCGTTGCCGGGGCGTCAACTGTCCGACCATCCCGAAATCGATCAAGACCAGCTTGACGCCCGCGTCACCCGGCACCACCAAAATGTTGCCTGGATGCGGATCAGCATGAAAGAAACCGTCCACCAACACCTGACGCGATAACGCATGTACCAGCAATTTGGCCACATCGATTGGATCAACTCCCGCTTCCACCAACGCCTGCCGATCCTTCACCGAAATGCCAGGAAAATAAGACAAGGTCAACACACGCTGCCGAGTGTAAGACTCATGCACATGCGGCACCACAATACGAGGATGGCCGCCTGCTTCCGGATTGAACATCGCTGCGAACCGCTGGGTGTGACGCGCCTCTTCGCGCAAATCAAGCTCCCTGAGCAGAATATGGCAAGATTCAAAAAAGACCCCCGCCAAATCAAACGCCTTGGCCCATTCAGTCCATCGCAGCAGGCGCCGCACCACCTGACGGAAGCCTTCGAGATCAGCCCGGATCAAATCATCAACGCCCGGTCGAAGCACCTTCACCACAACTTCGGCACCATCCGGTAAGGTGGCCCGATGCACCTGGCCCAAAGAGGCGGCGGCGAGCGGCACCGGATCAAACGTGGCGAAAACACGCTCCAGGCGATCGCCAAACTCAGCCTCAATCACCCCACGCACCGCTTCGAACGGAACCGGCGGCACCTCGTCTTGCAACGAACTCAAAGCGGAAGTGAACGCAACCGGAAACAAATCACCCCGGGTACTGAGCAACTGCCCACCCTTGATCAACAAACCACCCAACGCCAACGCAGCCGCCCGATAACACTCACCCAACCCACGCCACATTTTCAAGCGAATGGCCTCCCGCGCCGCAGGCTCATCGCAAAAACGCAAACGCACGCGCTCCGTCCACAACCAGCGCACAGCCATCCGATAGAAAAGACGCAAGATGGCCGACACCCGCTTGCGGGCCAAACGCCGGCGCGCACGGGCAATCTGTAACTCGGACTGGGTCAGTTCACTCATGGTTTGTGATCTTAACACGCCCGTTCGACACCCCGTAAAAACGAAAGGGGCTTGAGACACCGTTTTGATGGGTGCAGCAGCATCATTCCCAGGCGAAACGAAACGGCCTGACACCATCACCCACAGGCACCACCCTCAAGGCCAACCACCTCCAAACAGACCCCTGAAGCGCGTTTTGTGACCAACCGTGTCAGAAAAAACTGGCCAAGGAGAAACTTGACATAGATGTTGACATTTACCCTCTTGACAACGGCGTGGGTGTGCTATAATAGCGAGCGGTGAATCGTTGTCAGGTTAATGGCCGTATCGCTCATCAATCGACTAACCTTTACCAAGTGGATGCCCAAGGGGGGGAGCAGGCGGGTGCCGTGAGCCGTCTGTTTCAGGTATGTCTCATCATCAATCGGAAACAGGCTCGCGGTTGGTCGCTGACGAAAGGTTAGTCGATGCTCTATACGGATCAAATCATTGCCTGCGTGGATTGCGGGACCGAGTTCACTTTTTCTGCGCGGGAACAGGAGTTCTTTGCCCAGAAGGGTTTCACCAGTTTGCCAAAACGTTGCAAGCCCTGCCGTGGTGCGCGTAAGGACCAGTCCGGTTCGCGCGGTTCTTCGGAGTACGGCGGCGGGTATGGCGCGCCCCGTGAGCGGGAAATGCACAGCGTGACGTGTGCACAGTGTGGTGTGGAAACGCAAGTTCCCTTCAAGCCACGCGGTGATCGTCCTGTTTATTGCCGGAGTTGCTTCCAGAAGTAAGCCTTCAATTTAATAGATGCGTGGAGCCTGTC
>Ga0208788_1000548_pt1 | contig 18456 bp, 17 predicted proteins | sample Wag4_2014_7_11_3_FD_187363 | JGI IMG/M metagenome (GOLD analysis project Ga0208788, IMG submission 187363) | Fresh water mixed with fracking chemicals microbial communities from Ohio, USA - Utica-2 Time Series FC 2014_7_11 (SPAdes) (version 2) ...
GGCGCTTGGCGCTCAGATCTGCTCGCAGGGAGTACCGACGCTGGGCTGTACACTCGAGCGCGTATCGCCGTTAACGCTGTGCTCGCGCTCGATCGAGGTGAGACGATTTACTTCCTCGCAGCGCACGATGATAGCGGTGCTCCCCTGCGCGCGGAATGCCACTACCGCTTAAGTGGTGTGGCGCCTAATGCCGCGTGGTGGAGCATCACGGCCTACGCGGCTGACAACTTTTTATTTCCCGTCGAATCACACCGCTACAGTATCAGCGGAAATTCTTTGACGGTTGCAGCAGGAGACGCCTTCGCGGCGAATGTCGGACCTGCTGCTGTAGGTCCTGATATCGAAACAGCCGGCATCGGCGAGCTCCGATTGACCTTACGCCTCTACAAACCCGATGCGGCTCTGCAGCAAAACCCTGCGTCCCTGCGAGCGCCTTCGATCGTACTCGCCGAGGCATGCCCGTGACCGGCCACGCCATTAAACGTACGCCTTGGAGCGTGCATCGACATCTGTTGCTCGCCGCGTTCATCGCAATGGCGGTACATATGATTGCCGTGATCTCGATTCCGCGACTGATCATGAATCGGGTCATCGACATCGTGGCAGGCGAAGGCTCGCAACCTTATTTGCCCCCACCGATCGACCATACCCATCGACGTGTGGTGATGCCGAGCCCAGACTTGCTGTACGCGGTGTGCGCCTACGATCTCGCGGACGGTCCTCTACGGATCACTCTCGAAGGGTCGTACCCGCGCTACTGGTCTATCGCCCTCTATAACGCCCGCTCAGACAACTTCCTCACGCTCAGCAGTGACGACGTCGGTGAACGGGGTGTCGATGTGACTATCGACGAGTCGCAATCGACGCGGCACGGCCTGCTGTTAATGCGCGTCATGACGGGTGCGAATCCAGAATGGCTCTCGGAGGCAAAAGCCTTTCGATCGCAGCTACGCTGCGAGCAGTAGCCGCGCGCCTTACTTGAGCAATACCCGCAATGCCGCTTTTTCTGCATCCGGTAAATTGAGTTTGTCGATCTCTGAAATCGCCGTCTCCACCGGCAGCATGTGCAAGGCTTCGCGCACCTTTCTGACGCCCTCGGACGCCTTATAGACCGTATTCGATGCCGTCATATCGGCAGCGTGCCGCGCCATCGCGCGTTGCTTTAGAACTTCGAATTGTTCCTCGGTCAGATGCAATCGAATTCGCTCTTCTTCGAGATCGCGCGCCTCAGCCTCAGTCAGGACACCGTCTGCAAACGCATCCTCGACTGCCTTCAGCATTTCCTCACGCTGTTGGTGCAACTGGTCCGAAAAAGCGGAGCCCAAAATGCCGGCTGGCAGCGCAACGATGCCGATGCCGAGCAAGGCGAGCACCATCGTAAAGGCCTGACCGATCGGGGTGATCGGCGAGATATCGCCGTATCCGACGCTTGCCAACGTAATGACAGCCCAGTACATCGCGCGCGGCATAGTGTCGAATTTATCAGGCTGCACAGGGTGCTCGAATTCATAGACGATCGCACCCGATAAAATCGTGATCAAAACTGTGACGAACATCGCGGCGGAGAAAGCTCGCTTCTCCCGATTTAAAACCATCTGGAAGGTCGTCAGTGCGGTGTTGTATCGCGTGAGCTTGAGTACACGCAGAACGCGCAGTATTCGAATGAACCGCAGATCCACGGCGAACAAGAATTGTAAGTAGTACGGGAGAATGGCGATCAGATCAACGATGCTTCCGGGGCGCCTAGCGAAGGACAAGCGACTAGCGAGACCGGATCGGTTCGGCTCCTGCTCGGGCGCAGCGTAAAGACGCAGCAAATACTCTATGGTGAAGACCGCAATTGCCACTGTATCAAACCAATAGAATTCCACCCTGAGCGGTTCGTGGATGGAGGGAATCGTCTCCAAAAAAACTGCAGCGACGCTTGCGATGATGAAGATGATGAATATCAAATCGAGCTGATGATGCAAGCGACCCGAAGTTGGGGTGTCGTTCATCAAAGCGTCGACTTTTTGCCGTAGCGTTCGTCCCGAATTCATTTTCTTGAATTCGATGACGGCTGGAACAAAATCTCGAAGCAATTTCAACAATCGCAACAACCGAAGCGCTCGAAGCGCTCGCAAGTCAAGATCAATGATGCCAAGTAAATGCAGCCAGTAAGGCGCGATCACTAAGAGATCGATTAGGGCAAACGGCGTGCATGCGAAACGCAGCGTGACAAAACGCTTTCCGTGATATCGGGGGTCGCCGCCCGCCGCGAACAATCGGAGCACATATTCGAGAGTAAAAAAGTAGATAGAAATCCGATCGAAAACTCCGAACGCAACCTCGTGCGTTGCATACAACCCCGGGATATGTTCGATCACCAAGGCGGCGAGATTGACGACAATCAGCCAAGTGATGAACTTGTCGAGTGACCGCGCGAACTGACTTTTTCCATCGACATCAAAAAGGTTTTCGAATACGTACCGACGTGCTGCTGAAATCGCCGACATGACCGCCCCCATTGATCCGTTTTAGTTCTTTATCGGTAGACGACCGGATTAGTCGATATGTTCGACTCGGTGTCACAAGAAGTCAAAATGGATGTTTTTACGCAACATTATTGCCACGAATCGTCCGCCGGGGACGGCATCAGCCAGTTGTCGATGCCCAATAGATCTGAGTTGGCGCAACACCGAAGCCAATCGCGCGGGGGGCTTTGTCGATCGAGCAGTCAATCGCTTGTCCGAAAACCGCCTCGATCGCGGACGGCGTTCCGATCCAAACCGAGCCGCGATCGAGTGAGCATCTGAACATATCGGAAGCAACCCTCTGCGGAGTTGTGTACAAATACGCTCCGTAACGCTGCGCCACCGACTCGGGCTCGTCCGCACAGATAATCACGGATTCGAGCGTACTGGCACCGTTTGCATGTCGCTGCACTTCTGGCTGGTAAATCAATTCGGGTCGCTCATTGCTGACGAAGCAAATCAACGCCTCAGGCGTGACGGCAGCGCCGAGAGCGAACCACCGGAACAACGCCTCACCGCGTCGAGTGCCGTAATGTATCGGTCTCGAGGCGCTCGCAATGGCACATGCGGGCACATCAGCCGTAAAGACTCGCGCATGAACCCCTTCGATATCGTTGGTCCCGATAGCGATGATTCCAAGCGACTCGGTGTTACGAATCCACGGGAAAAGATGATGGCTTGGAGTAACCGTGTTTACCGCCGTCAACTCGATGTAGCCCTGCTCGAGAATGATGTGACAGCTATGCTGACCGAGTGAAATACGCTGACCCGTTTTTGAATCTACTGCCATCAACTCCTCGGGCTCGGTGACAAAAAAACCCTTTGCCTGCCATTGTTGACGCAGTAACTCGATCGATGATCCGATCACCCCGACATGATCTAAATAAATCATTCTCCAGACCTCAAGTGATCAAGCGGTAACACGGTCGTCGACTTGACCGTCGATAAGGCAATGCTTGATTTGATATCGCGGACACCCGGAAGTATTGCTAACTTTTTTCTCAAGAATTGCTCGTAATCATCGACATCACGTGCAACGACTCTCAGCAGAAAATCCACTTGCCCCATCAACATAAAGCACTCGAGAACTTCAGGCGCGGCACGAATCGCTTCCTCGAAGCGATGCAGTGAGTCCGGCTGATCACGACTAAAGCGAACCTCGACAAAGACCTCTAGGTTGAGCCCTAACTTGCGCCGATCGAGCAGTGCTACCCGCTCTTTGATGACCCCGAGTTTCTCTAGCCTTTGCACACGCCGCCAACATGGCGAAGCGGAGAGGCCAACCGCGGCGGCCAGCTTAGCGAGTGGCTGAACAACTTCTCGTTGCAGCAAAGACAATAAAGTTTGGTCGATCTGATCTAATTCAGCGCGCAATTTCTTACCCCTAAAAGTCAGAAATTTTTCTTATATTTGCACACTTTTCAATTGAAAAAAAATTCGTTGCTGATTGATTGGCATTGACAGCAAACGCTTTGTTATAGGACAACCCACCGCTAGGCCAGTAGATTAAATCCAACAACCACTGAAAATTGAGGCGCCCCTATGTCTTCCAACCGAGTTCATGCCGTCGTCGCCGCCCTCCTCGCTCAGGCGGCAATCGCGGTCGCGCACGGTCAAGCTGCGCAGCTTGAAGAGATCGTCGTCACCGCCCAAAAGCGAGCTGAGAATCTACAAAACACGCCGATCGCCATTTCGGCCGTAACTGGCGAAGCAATCGAGAAACTAAACATTGACGACATTGGAGCCATCGCGGCAGCTAATCCATCGCTTGTTTACAGCGAGGCTGGGGGCGAGGCGCAGCTCTACATCCGCGGCATCGGCAGCAATATCTTCAGTGTTGGCGTTGACCAGAGTGTCGCTACGCATATTGATGGTGTTTATACGGGTCGTGCCAATATGGGGCTCACCCAATTTTTAGATATCGACCGCGTCGAAATTCTCCGCGGTCCTCAAGGCACGCTGTACGGACGTAACGCCACAGGTGGCGCCATCAACATTATCTCGCGAGCGCCAACAGACGATTTCGAGGGGTATGTCTCAGGTCTAGTCGGCAGCTTCGATCGAGTCGATGTAAGAGGCGCGCTGTCCGGACCGATTTCTGAGAATCTGTCGGCGCGAGTTGCGGTGCGTAGACTGAAAGACGATGGCTATACCGAAGATTTGGACCCGCGTGGCGCAAACAAAATCGACGATAACGACCTCACGGCGGTTCGTGGCTCGCTTCGCTGGAAAGGCGACGCGCTGACCGCGACGGTAATCGCTGAACACAGCGAATTCGAAAACGGCAATACGAGCATCTTCCCCATCGACAACACCGGACTTGCGGAAAGCCTAGGTGCAAAGGGCAATCGCGATATACATAAGACCTACAACAACACCCCGAGCTTCCACAACTGGAATACCGGCGGCATTACCGCCAACTTCGACTGGACGGTGAATGAGTCAACCAATCTGAACCTCACCGTCGGGTATCGCGACTGGGACAGCGACTTTCTTTTCAACACCGACGGAACCGAGATTGAAGTCACCCGTTCTTCTTTCGTCTACACCAGCGAACAGCTCTCGGCAGAACTTCGCCTCTCCGGAGACAGAGACTGGGGTCGATGGCTCGTTGGTGCTTACTGGTTTGACGAGGATAAATACGGCGCCCTCGGCCTCGTTCGCTCTGGCTTCACTCCGCCTGCGGTTCTGGCACCCAGATCTTTCATCTTCCGTGCCGACGGTACAGGTGAGGCGACAGCCCTTTTTGGTCAGCTCGATTTCAAGCTCGCCGACGCATGGACCCTGAGCGCGGGCTTGCGTTACAGCGACGAAAAAAAGGGCGATCTACTGCGGCAGTCGACGTTGCTGCCGGATAACGAGCTCCTCGGCCTCTTCACGCCGAACACCATCCCCGACGCAACCGCCGCGACCACGCGTCGCGTATCTCGTAGTTGGGACGCTTGGACGCCGCGAGTAGGTCTCGAATATCGACCCTCCGAGGATCTTTTGTATTACATCACCTACAGCGAGGGCTTCAAATCAGGCGGCTTCAATGATTTGTCGGTCGTCAATCCACCGTTTGATCCGGAGTTTATCGATAGCATCGAAGTGGGTGCGAAGACCGAATGGCTAGACGGTCAGCTGCGCGCCAATGCGAGCGCCTTTTTCTATGACTACACCGATCTGCAGGTCTCGGTGTTCGCTAGCACCGGTAACATTACAACCACGTTCACGACCAACGCGGCCGAAGCAACCGTGAAAGGCCTCGAGCTTGACCTTGTCGCCAAACCGACCGAGTCCCTCGACATCTCCGCCTCTCTCGCCCTCCTTGACGCCAGCTACGATCGATTCGTCACTCCTTACGGTAGTTGCAATGCAACCAACGTCAGTCTTGACGCACGCTGCGCGGGACGCGTTGGACTTCCGCGCCTAATTGATGCTGCCGGAAACCGACTCAATAACGCGCCCGAGTTCAAAGGATCGCTCTCGGCGACTTACAGCATTAATCTCGCCAGCGGCGGTGCAATCAGCCTACAGGGTGCTGCACATCATCAGGGCCGAGTCTACTTCCTACCGGCGAATACTGAGGTCATGTCACAGGCGTCTTACACGCTGGTCGATGCTCGTATCGGCTACGAGAATGAGTCGGGTAATCTTGCCGTCGGCGCTTTTGTGAAAAACCTCACGGACGAAGACTACTTCCATAACATCGTGCAATTCACCTCCACGAGCGACGCTCGTAAGGATGTGTTCGCCATCGGTAATGCGCTTGGCTATCCTGCGGCCGGTCGCCAATGGGGTCTCGAAGTCACCTATCGTTTCGGAAACTAACATGGCTCGACCGCACATTATGTTTGTTCAGGCCCAGATGATCCCGTGGTCATCTGGATGCCACGGCGCGATTTACAGCGATGTCGACTCCAAGATGTTGAGTCAGGACGATGTCGACGGCAGCGCGACGACGATTATTCGCTATCCCGCCGGTTGGACGCGTCGAGATCCGCACTCGCTCTCCTGTCATGAAGAGTTCCTAGTGCTGGATGGCGCTATCAACATCAACGGCCGGCTTTATGAGAAACACACCTATGGCTTCTTGCCGGCGGGCTATCCGCGCGAACGGCTCTCAAGCTCGCACGGCGCCGTGCTTCTGACGATGTTTTACGGTGTTCCAAGAGCACTCGCAGGGTCGTCCAGTAGCTTCGATGAGAAACTATTGGTGGAATACGTCAATCCACTCTTGATGGAGTGGGATCCGGGACTGGTTGATCCACAACTCTCTAAGGGTGTTGCAATCAAACCTCTTCGCACTGATCCCTACACTGGCGAGACCTCGTTCCTCTACTGCTCGCCGCCGCATCGCGTGCCACCCGGTATGTCCAAGCCGCAGTGGACTCACCCGATGGTCGAAGAACTCTACACGCTTGAGGGCGATTACGTCTGGGGTGACCTTGGGCGTATGCAGCGCGGAGGTTATTGCTGGTGGCGCGAAGATATCTATCACGGCCCCTCTGGAACCGACACGGGCTACAACTTGTTCGTTCGAACGGTTAACGGACCGCTCGTAAATACCTTCGACACGGTCAAAAAGCCGTTCACTTGGGATCCGGAGCATAAGCCGATCTTGCCGCCAGAACTGGCTCCGTACGGTCAGCCGCTGCCCTTCTCACCGAACTACTGACCATGGCAAGAAGCGATTGGCCTCCCGCTTCTCAAGCGCGATACGCCGTCATCGTTTTGATGGTGGCGTATCTATTCTCGTACGTAGATCGGCAGATATTGTCGATGCTAGTCGGTCCTATCAAAGCCGACCTAGGCCTAACCGATACGGAGATCAGTCTGCTTCACGGCCTTGCGTTCGCCCTTTTCTACACGGTGTTCGGAATTTGGCCGATCGGCACCTGGGCTGACAAAGGCAATCGACGCAACATCGTCGCTGGCGGTGTATTTCTGTGGTCGTTGATGACCGCACTGTGCGGTCGCATGACGAACTTTGTAGGACTCTTCGCAGCACGCGTCGGTGTAGGCGTTGGTGAAGCGGCACTCACACCCACCGCCTACTCGATGCTCGCCGATTATTTTCCACCCGAGAAACGTGGTCGCGCGCTCGGTCTCTTTTCCATGGGCGTTTACTTTGGCATCGGCGTCGCCATCATGGTCACCGGTGCACTCGTTCAATACGTATCAGGCCTACCACCGATCGACCTGCCATTGATTGGTGAAGTTCGTGGCTGGCAAATACCGTTCTTGCTACTCGGTCCACCAGGCATTCTGGTAGCTCTTTGGATGATGACCGTCAAAGAGCCTCCGCGCCGAGGCGGCTCCGCGGACCTACCGAGTTTTAGCGCTGTGATCTCGCACTTACTCGATCACAAGTCCTTTTATCTGAATTTTTTCTTTGGCGTCTCCTGTCTCACACTTCTCTTTAACGGCATTGCTTTCTGGTTTCCAGCGCATTTGATGCGCACCTTTGGTGTCGACCCTCTGTTTGTTGCCTTTACCTACGGCCCCATCATGTTCGTCGCCGGCGCAACAGGAATTCTCACTGGTGGTATTTTGGCTGATCGATGGCGGGCACATGGAAATCCAAACTCAGAAATCCGTGTCGCACTCGTCAGCGCCCTATTTCTGTGGCCAATCTCCATCGCTACATTCCAGGTTGACACTGTAGAACTCGCACTAGCCCTGGCTGTACCGACGCTTTTCCTATCTAGCTTTCCCTTCGGCGCCGCATCATCTGCGATACAACTCGTTACGCCAAATCAACTGCGCGCACGGGTATCAGCGATCTACCTTCTTGTGATCAACATCATCGGCATCGGGCTAGGCGCGACTGTCGCGTCTGCAATCTCGGATTACATATTCGCGGATGAAAAACGCATCGGTGACGGTATCTCGATCGTGGCGCTCTTTAGCGCACCCTTGGCCGGCCTGCTCTTCTGGCGCTGCCAGAAAACTTTTAGAGCGTTACAACAAAGCTGATCGAGCTGGCTATGACGCGCATCTTGTTCGTCTGCATGGGCAATATCTGTCGATCGCCCTCGGCTGAGGCTGTGCTGCGCGAGTTGGCACGACGAGACTTTCCGCAACTGCAGCTTGAGGTCGACTCAGCCGGAACCCATGACTATCACGTCGGCGAGCCACCGGACCCACGGTCGATCTCCGCAGGACGAAAGCGCGGTTATGACCTTGCACCGCTACGTGCAAGGCAAGTGACGTCTGAGGACTTTGCGCGCTTTGATTGGCTGCTCGCCATGGATGCAGCGAATCTCAGCAGACTGCGTCAACTCGCACCCACGGGTGAGCGGGAGCGCGCACGACTATTTCTCGAGTTCGCAGGCGAGCGCTCGCGCGTTGATGTGCCGGACCCCTACTATGGCACGGCAGCCGACTTCGAACGGGCTCTCGATCTGCTCGAAAACGCGTCGCGACGACTGCTGCTTCGCTTAACTGAAAGCGTCTAGAACGCGGGACGACGGACGCGCCCAGCCAGATCAGGCGAGTGCGACGATCTGAATTTCGACTTTGTACTCAGGTGCGGCTAACTGCGCCTCAACCGTCGCGCGAGCCGGCTTCGCCACGGGGTGAACCCACACATCCCATACGCTATTCATCGCCGCGAAGTCGGTCATCTTCGCGAGATAAATATTAGCGCTCAAAATCTTCTCTTTACTCGATCCTGCAGCGGCGAGCAGCCGGTCGATTTCATTGAGCACTTGGCGCGTCTGGTCTTCGACGCTACCGGCCGTATCGCTGGCCACCTGGCCAGCAAGAAACACGAAGCCGTTGGCAACGACGGCCTGCGACATGCGCTTGCCGGACTCGATTCGAGTAATCATGCTCATCTCCTGAGCCAGATGAAAAATGGTGCCGGAAATAGGATTCGAACCTACGACCTACGCATTACGAATGCGCCGCTCTACCAACTGAGCTATTCCGGCATCAGGACCCCAGCGGAACCGCCGGGGGTGCGGATATTAAACGCGCCGCAGGCGGATGAAAAGTTCGATTCCCGCGTATTCCGTGCCCGGGGGCGGCGGCGGCAGACGATCGAAGCTGACTTCTTGCGGCATCAGATCCGTCAGGGCGCCAGTTTCGACGTCCTGAAAGTGAAAGTGCGGTTCGGTGTTGGAATCAAACCACGCGCTATCACCCTCGGCGGCGAGCTGGCGAATCACACCCTTTTCAGCAAACAGGTTGAGCGTGTTGTACACCGTCGCCTTGGAAACCCGCACGCCCTCGCCCTGCAATGAAACGAGAATCTGCTCGGCCGTTAGGTGCTGAGGCGCACCGAGCAGCAACGAGGCGATCTTCAATCGTTGCGAGGTTGGCTGAATGCCTGCGGTGCGCAAGCGCTCGGCGATGGCATTCGAGTCGGTCAAGTTCATGTCGTTGATTATAGGGCAGTATTCCGCTCGGACGCCAACCGCAACTCGCGTGGCAGTCCAAAAACGACCTGTTCGATACGCCCCGAGAGCTCCGTCGGTGCCGAGGCGCCCCAGGTCTTCAGCTGCTCGATAACCTCTTGAACCAAGACCTCTGGCGCCGAGGCGCCCGCGCTCAAGCCGACGCAACGCTTGCCCTCGAACCACTCCCGCTTCAGGTCCGATGCCCCATCGACCAGATATGACGGCACTCCCGCGCGCGAGCCAAGCTCAACCAAGCGGTTTGAATTGGAGCTCGTGACGGAGCCGACAACGACCAGGACGTCGGCCTCACGCAACAGATCTTTCACAGCGTCTTGACGGTTCTGCGTGGCGTAACAGATGTCTTCTTTACGCGGGCTCACAAGACCCGGAAAGCGCGCCTTGAGCGTCGCGACGATCTCGGCTGTATCGTCGACCGAGAGTGTCGTCTGAGTGACGAAAGCGAGTTTGGCCGGATCGTTCACCGGTAAAGCGGCCGCGTCCTCGACCGACTCTACGAGCCGAATCTGCCCGCCGAAACTGGTATCGAAGCGACCGAGCGTACCCTCGACCTCGGGGTGTCCGTCATGGCCGATCAAAATCACATCACGAGCTTCACGCGCGTAGCGCCGCACTTCCATGTGTACCTTGGTCACGAGCGGACAGGTCGCATCGAATACGTTCAAACCACGACGCTTAGCTTCATCCTCAACCGCCTTAGACACACCGTGTGCCGAGAAGATCACCGTGGCGTTGTCAGGCACCTCGTGCAACTCATCGACGAACACCGCACCCATGTCGCGTAGACGATCGACGACATAACGGTTATGCACGACTTCGTGTCGAACATAAATCGGCTTGCCGAACAACGTGATGGCACGCTCGACGATGTCGATCGCACGATCGACTCCAGCACAAAAACCTCGCGGATTGGCGAGCTGAATCTTCATCGCGACCGCCGCCAGTCAGCAAAGGCATCCCATAACAGCAGGATCGCACCGACCGTGATCGCCGAATCGGCGATGTTGAAAGCCGGGAAATAAGCCCCCTGCCAATGAACGTGGATGAAGTCGACGACATAACCGTGCTCGATTCGATCGATCACGTTGCCCACAGCGCCCGAGAGCACAAGAGCCAATGCGACGGCGAGGATCGGCTCCGTCTTGAGGCGCACTTTACGCAACCACACCACCAACATCACGCTCACGCCCACCGCGAAAATCGTGAAGAACCAACGCTGCCAACCACCTGCATCAGCGAGGAAGCTGAATGCCGCGCCCGGATTATGGAGACGAATGATATCGAGCCAAAAAAAGACCGGCGTGTATTCGCCAAGCTCATAGTGACGTTCGATCCAGCCCTTGGTCCATTGATCGAACACGACCAAGGCGAACGAGAGCGGCAGCCAACGCCAGCCGCTTTGCATCCAAGGCACGTTGCGCACTACCGACTCGCTCATGCGTAGCGACGCTCCTCACCGTCTGTCGTCACATTGGTCACGCAGCGCTCGCAGAGCTCCGGATGATTCGCGTGTGTACCGACGTCAGGTCGTCGATGCCAGCAACGCACACACTTCGGCGCAGTGGTCGCACGCACATCGATGACATACGCGTCACCCTCACCCTGCTCGATGACCTTGGCCGACGAGGTGATGAGGAAGAAGCGCAACTCGCTGCCAAGCGCACTCAATCTTTGATAGGTCGCACCAGCACAGCGGATCTCGACCTCGGCCTCTAAGGGTGCTCCGATCTCGCCCGCCTCGCGTAGCCGTTCGAGCTCGCGAGCCACATCGGCACGCAGAGTCAGCAATGCATCCCACTCGATTGCACTCGCCGGTACGGCTGGAAACGAATGCCAGGTCGTGTGGAACACGGACTTCGCCCGCGGCCCGCGATCTGTTTCGGCAGGTAGGTAAGACCAAATCTCTTCCGAGGTAAAACTCAAAATCGGCGCGAGCCAACGCACCATCGCCTCGATGATGTGGAACATCGCCGTTTGCGCCGACCGACGCGCTGCGCTTTTGGCTGGCGTCGTATAGAGGCGATCTTTGAGCACATCGAGATAACAACCACCGAGATCGACAACGCAGAACTGGTGAACGCGCTGGTAGATCACATGGAACTGGTAATTTCGATACGCGGCAATCACTTCCTCTTGCAGCGCAGCGGCACGACCGACAGCCCATCGATCGAGAGCGACCATCTGCTCGATGGGCACCAGATCGTTTTTGGGATCGAAGCCGGCGAGATTGCCTAAGAGAAAGCGCGCGGTGTTGCGGATGCGGCGATATGAATCCGAAGTGCGCTTGAGAATCTCGTCCGAGACGCTCATTTCATTGGCGTAGTCGGTCGCCGAGACCCACAGGCGCAACACATCGGCGCCGAGACTCTGCATGACCTTCTGCGGCGCTACGACATTACCGAGCGATTTCGACATCTTGCGGCCTTTGTCGTCGACCGTGAAGCCGTGCGTGAGTACACCCTTATAGGGCGCTCGCTCGTGCAAGGCTTCGGACATCAAGAGCGACGAGTGAAACCAGCCGCGATGTTGATCGGACCCTTCGAGATACAAATCGACAGGCCCTGCGATCTCAGGTCTTGCCGCCGCAACGCACTCGAACGAGAGCCCCGAATCGGCCCACACGTCCATGACATCGTTCACTTTGTCGTAATCGGATGCTTCGGCACCGATCAACTCTTCTGGAGCGAGCGCGAACCACGCCTCGATACCACCCTGCTCGACGCGATCGGCCACCTGATCGATGAGTTCAATCGTGCGTGGATGCAACTCACCCGTGACTTTGTGAACGAACAGCGGGATCGGCACGCCCCAGGTGCGCTGACGCGAGATACACCAATCCGGTCGATTCTCGATCATCCCGGTGATGCGCTGCTCACCCCAAGCCGGCGTCCAGGCGACTTTTTTGATGTCATCGAGCGCGTGCGCGCGCAAACCCTTTTGGTCCATGCTGATGAACCACTGCGGTGTTGCGCGGAAGATCACAGGCGTCTTGTGACGCCAGCAATGCGGATAACTGTGCTTGAACGGCACGTGCTGTACGAGGCGACCACTCTCGCGCATGAGCGCGATGAGTGCCGCACCGCCCTCATCGATCTTTTGACCTTCGACGATCGGCGTTCCCGGCAGGAAGCGACCATCGCCACCGACCGGGTTCTTCACGGGTAGGCCATAGCGCTGGCCGACAGCAAAGTCTTCCTGGCCATGCGCCGGTGCCGTGTGGACGGCGCCCGTGCCCGCATCGAGCGTCACGTGCTCACCCAGAATCACCGGTACTTGCTTGTCGAGGAACGGATGACGAAGCATCAGTTTCTCGAGCGCCTGACCTGCAAAGCGCCCAAGGATGGTCGCCTCGCCCGCATCGATGCCATAGCGAGCGAGAATCGACGGGACCAGCGAATCAGCGACGATCAATCGACGATCTTGGGTCTTCACCAGCGCGTAGAGAATCTCAGCACCGAGCGCCACGGCTTCGTTGGCGGGCAAGGTCCAAGGCGTCGTCGTCCAGATGACGAGCGACGGCTTGATCGCATCGCCCGCGACATCGACACCGGTCCGCCGCGAGAAATCAGTGACGTCAGCCACCTCAAAGGCCACATCGATCGCCGAAGACGTCTTCTCTTCGTACTCGACCTCGGCTTCGGCTAACGCCGAGCGGCAATCGAGACACCAGTGCACGGGCTTAGCGCCCTTGTAGAGATGCCCGTTGCGGACGATGCGCCCAAAGGCGCGCAGCTGCTGCGCCTCATAAGCCGGATCCATGGTGCGATAAGGACGATCCCAGTCACCCATCACACCGAGACGCTTGAAATCGATGCGCTGCTGCTCGATTTGTTCGGCAGCAAAATCTCGGCAGGCTTTGCGAAACGCGTTGACGTCGAGTTTTTGACCCGGACGACCATGCTTCTTCTCGACGGCAAGCTCGATCGGCAAGCCATGGCAGTCCCAGCCCGGGATATAGGGTGCATCGTAACCATCGAGGCTACGAGACTTGACAATAATATCTTTGAGGATCTTGTTGACCGCGTGACCGATATGGATCGTGCCATTGGCGTATGGCGGGCCATCGTGCAACACGAAGCGCGGACGCCCGGCTGCAATGCGCCGCAGCTCACCGTAAACATCCTCGCTCTCGAAGCGCGCGAGCATCTGCGGTTCACGCTGCGCGAGATCGGCCTTCATCGGAAAGTCCGTCTGCGGCAAGTTGATGGTGTTCTTGTAATCGGTCACGTTAAATCGTCCTCAAAGAAAATCGCGCGCTCGACGCTCATCGATGCGCATCTGCGCCACCAAAGCATCGAGACTCTCGAAGCGCTCTTCGTTGCGCAAATGCGCCACGAACTCAATTTCGAGCTCTCGGCCGTACAGATCACCCGAAAAATCGAAAACGAAAGTTTCGAGCAACGGCTCCACACCATCGACGGTCGGACGCGTCCCGAGACTCGCCGCACCACCCATCGCTTGATCCGTGATGCCATGCACCCGAACGGCGTAAATACCGCCGAGCGGGAGTTTGCGCCGCCGAACCCGAATGTTAGCTGTCGGGAAGCCGAGTTGCCGCCCCAGTTTCGCCCCAGGCACGACGCGGCCTCGAATCGAATAGGGCCGACCCAATAGCGCCCTCGCCTGATCGAATCGGCCCGCGGCGAGCGCATCGCGGATCACCGTGCTGCTGACTCTCTCACCCTCAGCCGAGACGGGCTCGATCACCTCGACCGCAAAGCCATGACGACGCCCGGCTTCGATCAGAAAACTCGCATCGGCCTGCCCCGCCTTACCGAAGCGAAAGTCATGACCGACGACGAGCCCACGCACGGCGAGATCTCGGGTCAGGATCTCGACGAACTCTTCGCCGCTGAGCGATCGAAGTCGATCGTTGAAGCGCAGCACGATGAGCGAGTTGAGCCCAGTCGGCTCGAGTAAGCGCCAACGTTCGCGAAAGTTCGTAAGTCGAGCCGGCGGATTGACGGCCTGCAGAAACTCGCGCGGCATGGGCTCGAAAGTCAGCATGGCCGAGGGCACCGCGAGCCGATTGGCCCACTCCAACGTGCGCGCCAGCAACACCTGATGACCCCGATGCAAACCGTCGAAGCTTCCTAAAGTCACGATACCGCCACGGTGCGCAGCGCGAAGATCGAGGGTTCCGCGTAACAGTTCCATGCTGAGGCGCCACTACAATCGAAGCGAATGAGGCCGCAACCCGAGCGCCAAGAGCGCAAGTGCGTAAGCGCCAAAGCCCGCGATGACGCAAAGCGCGAGCTGCCACATACGAGTGAAAGCGGACGCTTCTAGCCAATCTCCGAAGAACGACGCCAAGGCCATCAAACCGGCAGCCATCACGACGTTTGCCGCGAGCACGCGCCAAATGAGACCGCCCCAACCCGGCAACGGTCGATACACGCCCTCACGACGCAGACCGCGCCAGAGTAAGGCCGCGTTGATCGCCGCCGAGATACACGTCGATGTCGCCAGCAAGACGAACGGCGTCCCGAAGCCTGCGTAATGCGCAGGCAACACCACCGCGACGTTGATCCCCATGTTGATGCCAAGTGCAATCAATCCGACGCGCACCGGCGTACGCGTGTCTTGACGCGCGAAATAGCCAGGCGCGAGAACTTTGACGAGACTGAAGCCGATAAGACCCCATGAGTAGGCCATCAAGCCGTACTGCGTCATCAGCACGTCATTGGCCGTAAACGCACCGTAACCAAAGATGGTCGCGGTGATGGGACCTGCGAGCACGAGCAACCCCACAGAAGCCGGTACGACGATCAAAACGACCAGCCGTAGCGCCCAATCGAGTGTGGTTGAGAATCGCTCGCCGTCGCCTTTCGCGTGATGTGCCGAGAGGCCAGGGAGAATGACCGTCGCCAAAGCGATGCTGAAAACCCCGAGCGCAAACTCCATCAAGCGATCGGCATAATAAAGCCAGGCAATACTGCCCGTGACCAGAAACGACGCGATGAGCGTATCGAGCAGCAGACTGACCTGCGCCATCGATGAGCCAAAGATACCGGGCAACATCAACTTGCCGATGCGCCTGACTCCCTCCGCGGCGGGTCGCCATCGCGGCCAAGCCAATAAATTCAGTCGTGCGACCGCCGGCAGCTGGAAAATTAATTGCGCTGCACCGGAGACGAACACACCGATCGCGAGCGCGACACCCGGATTACTCGAGTTCGCGGCGACCACGAGTGCAAAAAAAATCATCACGAGATTCATGATGACCTGCGTGAATGCGGGCACTGCAAAACGTCCGTAACTATTGAGCACGCCGCTAAAGAGCGCAGTGAGCGAGACGAAGAAGATGTACGGGAAGGTCCAACGCAGCATCTCTACCGCCAGCTCATACTTGCCCGCAGCCTGCGTGAAGCCAGGCGCAAAAAGCAGGATGATGATGGGTGCCGCGATCACACCGATCAGCGACACGAAGAAGAGCACCACCCCGAGCGTGCCCGTGACATCCCCGACCAGTTCCTTTACCGCTGACTGTTCGCGTCGCACCTTGTATTCGGAGATCACCGGTACGAACGATTGGGAGAACGCGCCCTCGGCAAACAGCCGACGCAAGAAGTTCGGGATCTTGAAGGCCACCAAGAAGGCATCCATCAGGGTCCCGGCTCCGAAGGCCTGCGAATAGACCATATCGCGCAGCAAACCGGTCACTCGGGAGAGCAAGGTGGTCAGCCCGACGACGGAGGTGTTCTTGAAGATCGCGCGACTCATGACGGAAGGCGGACTATACCGGAGCTAGGCCCCGGAAAACGTTGACAAGTGAGAGGGTCACCGCGAAAATACGCGCCTTTTTTCAGACCCTTAGAGCACATAGCAGTGGCCAACACCAAGTCCGCAGAGAAAGCCGCCCGTCAAGCCGTCAAGCATCGCGCCCGTAACGTCGCGTTGCGTTCGCGTTCGCGCTCGGCCATTCGTAAGGCGATCGACACGATTGCCGGCGGTAAGAAGGACGAAGCAACCGTGGCCTACCGTGAAGCCGCCTCGACCGTCGACTCGCTGGTCAACAAGGGCCTCGTGCACAAGAACAAGGCCTCGCGCCACAAAGCGCGTTTGGCTGCCCGTCTCAAGAAGCTGAAATAAGCGCTACCGCCGGGCTCACTCGGCGCGTTAGCAGAATTGGAGAAACCGGCCCTAGCGCCGGTTTTTCTTTTGGGTCGCGAAGGGCATACCTGGCACCCACTCCTCGCTCGGGTCATCGACGTCCCTTTCACGGCTCGGGCTCGTGGGCGCATCAAGCCCTGCGGCATGTCTTACGGCGACTCTCGCCTGATCACGTGCCTCCACCTCCAGCATGAGCGGCAATCGAGCCTCGCTGCGAGACACGTCACGCCAGTCGGTGCCCTCAGGCCATGGATCTAGCGCACCGACGAGCGCCCAGAGCATGTTGAGTGATTTCATCAGGCCGCGGCGGCGCAACTCGAGGTAAGCCTCGAGTGCACCCCGCTCGCGCAGAGCCTCGACAGAGTGGATTCCGATCTCGCCCAGCAGTGTCTCGGCACGCGGGCCCAAGTTGCGTAAATCGCGCAGACGGAGCCGCAGCTTGCCTGCGGCGATACGACGACGAACCTTGCTGTTGCGGTCAGTCACGCGGGACGGGCGCGCTCTCCTCGAGGAAGCGCATGACCGCCTCGGTCAGCTCTCGCGTCCCGGTATTGGTGGCGCCGGAGATCAGGAACCACGGCCCCTTGTGACGCAACGAACGCACGATGGCCTTAGCGCGCTTCTCGGCTTCATCCGGCGGCAACAGATCGCTCTTGTTGATCACGAGCCAACGCGGTTTAAGCGCGAGATCTTTCGAGAATTTTTTGAGCTCCGCGACGATGGAGCGAGCGTCCTTCACAGGATCCGCATCAGGATCGAGCGGCGCCATGTCCACCAGATGCAGCAACACTCGAGTGCGCTGCAGATGCTTCAGAAACCGGATGCCGAGACCAGCGCCCTCGGCCGCCCCCTCGATCAAGCCCGGGATATCGGCCATCACAAAACTGCGATGCTCGCCGCAATAGACCACACCGAGATTCGGGTGCAACGTGGTGAAAGGGTAATCGGCAACCTTCGGACGCGCCGACGACACGGCGCGAATCAGGGTGGACTTACCGGCATTCGGCAAGCCGAGCAGACCGACATCAGCAATAACTTTGAGCTCGAGCTCGAGCAGCCGCTTTTCGCCGGGGAGCCCCGTTCCGAATTGGCGTGGCGCGCGATTGGTGCTCGTCTTGAAACGCGCGTTACCCCAACCACCCTTGCCGCCGCGAGCCACCAGCAGGGTATCGCCCTCTTTGACGAGATCGCCGAGCTGCTCACCGGTCTCGCTATCGCGCACGATCGTACCGATCGGTACGGGCACATAGAGGTCTTCACCACCTTTGCCGAAGCAATCGTTACCGCTACCAGCCTCGCCCGACTGAGCCTTGAACGTACGCTCGACGCGAAAGTCCGCCAGCGTATTGATGCCTTCAGCCGCTTTTAGATAGACGCTGCCACCGAGACCGCCATCACCGCCATCCGGTCCGCCGAAAGGCATG
>Ga0208788_1000550_pt1 | contig 18447 bp, 16 predicted proteins | sample Wag4_2014_7_11_3_FD_187363 | JGI IMG/M metagenome (GOLD analysis project Ga0208788, IMG submission 187363) | Fresh water mixed with fracking chemicals microbial communities from Ohio, USA - Utica-2 Time Series FC 2014_7_11 (SPAdes) (version 2) ...
GAGTCTGAGATCTTCACAGTGCCTTCGAAGTCACGCTTCTCTTTGCACTTAACGCAGTAAGCGTCACCCTTGTATGTCTCTGCTGTCATGATTTGCCTCCAATCGCCGCCTGAGCTCTGAGCGCCCACGCGTGCAAGCATGACGATACCCCTGTCCACGCTCAAATGCGCCGAACTAACCCCTATTTGGGAGTTTTTTTAGCTCAACAGGCTCAGCCAGCGCGCGTTCTGCCGCTTCATACCCGTCCAGATAGGCGCTGGCCAGTTCAGAGTCCTCAAAACGGGCCAAGACCTCGGTAAAGGCTGGGCCGTGGTCAAAGTGCTCAAGGTGGATCGCCTCATGGAAGAGGACATAGTCGAGAGCGTAATCCGGGGCGAGCTTTAGGCGATCTGAGATCCGAATCGTGCGGTCAACGCTTGTGCAGGAGCCCCAGCGCTCGCGCATCGGCCGCCAGTTGATCGATGCGGGGCGTGCAGTGATTTCGGGGGCTAGGGATGCCATTAGTTCGTGTGTGCGCTCAATAAGGCGCTCTTCGCTCGGAGTTCGATCTGATTCTTGGCTACGAATCTTGGCGATCATCTCGGGCACGATCGCGCGTTCATCTGCCTTACTCATCCGCGCAGGAATGGAGACGATGATCCGACCGCCCTGGCGATATGCCGAGATATTTCGTTTACGACGGGCAGAACGAATGACGAGAATCTCACCCTCTGAAATTCCCGGCAGGGTTAGATCTTCTTCATCATCCATAAGTAAAAAGTACTCCTCGGAATCGAAATTAACTTCTCTATCGGCGAAATCTCAAGTACGTGTTGAGAGATTTGCTATGAAATTAATTCTCACTACAAGGCAAATTACAGGTGTGTCAAATCTCTATTTATTTGATTCTCGGCACTTTTGGTCATAAGTTGCGCTTACGAAGTCCTCGGATAACCGTTCTATATCTGCAAGGGGAAGGCAGATATAGCAATGTGCGCCCGGGGACTTCGCTTTTCTTTTCTTAACTAATTCTTGGAATTGTTTTAAGCACTAGAGCAAACCCGAGAGATCATCTGGAATAGATGTACTGGTCAGGAACTTCTCAGGGTCTAATAAATCATCAGCGGTTGGAAGTAACCCGCTCCAAATTTGATCGCGCTCGCCGACGCTCTTTACTTCGCGGATCTTCTTCCAGAAAGCGCTTGCTTCACGAGTTAGCTTTGGCGAAACTTGCAGTCCGAGCATTGATGAAAAGAGTAGCTGCGCAGGAGATGTTGCAGCGCGACGGCGACGATGTGATTCGCGAAGTTGTTCGATACTCGGAATTCGATCTCCAGCAGCGAGTGAAACGACTTCATCGCTCCAACCATCAATTAACGCTAAAACAGTTTCCAGTTTTAAGAGCGCACTTTTCTGCGCTGGTGATTCTTCAGGTGTGAAAATTCCATTATCGAGAGCAAAGGAAATCGCTTCTCCTTCGCCAGCGCCCTCAGGCATATTTGCCTGAGCACCTTCAAAAGCCTCTTGCGCCTGGCGCTGAATAGCATCAATATCGATGTGAATACCTTTGCCATATTCCACAACCGCGCTTTGAATATATGAAACCAGCCAAGGGTTATGTGCAAATAAACGAGCTACTGCGCCTTCGCGAAGAGCGTGAAAGATAAAGACTTCAGATTTAGCGATCTCTAAATCAACTGCCCAATTCTCAATGTTTTCTGGAATAACAATTGCACGGGCGGGATCTAGTAGCGGCAGCCCAACATCGTGGGCGCCGGTAACCGAGGTGGCTAAGGTGCCAATTGACTGCCCGAGTTGAGTTGCGATCATGGTGCCGATAAATGAGCGCAGCATCGCGGTGATCATCTCGATCGGCGGCTGGCCCTGCTCAGGATCGGCAGTCTGCGCGTTCATCGCCTGATCCATTAGATCGGAAATCGCTGAAGATAAACCAGCGGCAAGCGGCTCGATGGTCTTATGCCAACCAGGCATAGTTTCAAGAACCCAATCCATTCGACTTACCGCAATTGGTGCATGAGTGGATGCGGGAAATGCAGTTGCCTCATTTAGCCAGAGCTCTGAAATTTCAAAGGCGTTTTCAACAACCGAAACATCTTTTGTTCCAAGTGGCTTCAACCCTTGCGCTTTTACAAATTTAGTAGCGGTATCCCTTGCCGTTGCAATCGAAAGAACGCCTTCTCCATCTTTACCGCTATTGGTTTTTCCAACTTGCGAAAAGAGCGAGGTAAATGGATTTACAAAACCTGCAGTATTAATTCCAAGTTGTTCGAATTGCGCCTTCATCTGCTCTTGCATCTGGCGCATCATCGCTTCGAAATCCGGGCTGCCTTCATTTCCAGAGTTATTGGAGTTATTGGGATCATCGGGATCATCGGGTGTAAATCCAAAACCGGCCAAAGTCCGACTCCATTCTCTGTCATTTCTCTGTTGTTTTCAGTACAACACCTTGAATGCGAAATTCCTTCCCGCAGGCGCTAGGCTATCTAACATGTCCAACGCTTTCACGGCTCTCATCTGGTGGGTAATTCCACTCGCAGGCCTGCTGGGCGCGCTTGGCTATGTCGTGTGGGTGGCCAATTTCAACGTTTTCAAGACTCCTTCCGCACCGCTGAGATAACAACCAATACCGCGGCAACCACTGATGAATTAGATGATCTAACTGATCCATCGACCGATGGCGCACCTGCGGGCTCAAGTACCAGCGACTAAATCTCGTGGCCGTTCGACTTCCTCGCACTACATCACTGGTTTTGGCTCTCTTCTTTGGCTGCGCCTTTCTAGCGCCACTCCCATTTGTAGTTTTGATGCCGGGCAATGCGCAGAATGTTTTAGATCAAAGCGCTAAAGAAAAGACGATCACTCTCTCAAAGACGGCGCCGGATTCGCTAAAGCTTTATCCCAGCGATGGAAATCTTTACCTGCTCTCTATCCTCATCACCAATCCAGCAGCTTATGTAACCGGTGTAGAACTTCTTGTTTCCTGGGTAAAGAGTGAATATGCAGTAATGCCGAGATCGCTCTTTTATAAAGATGGTCGCAGTGCAGAAGCAGAGAAGGCGATTGCCAAGACTGAGATGGTTGATTCTCAGATCGTTGCTAAATCAGTGGCCCTTGAATATCTAGAAAAGTATTACCCGCAATATTCGGCAGTTCCGATCAAACCAAGTGATCTCGATATCTCTTTGGCTAAGACCGGTGGACCAAGCGGTGGACTCGCATTTGCAATCGGAATAATCGAATTACTAACCCCCGAGAAAATCTTGCAGGGTAAGAGCGTCGCTGTGACAGGAATAATTAATAGCGCCGGAAAAGTGGGAAGTATCGGGGGAGTTGCTGAGAAAATTTTGGCGGCAAAGAAGGCTGGCGCAACCCTGATCCTGGTTCCCCAGGCAAATTGCCAAGACCTGGCGCCAAATATTGCAACAATTCCGACAGGGATTAATGTTGCCGCGGTTAGCAGCCTCGAAGAGGCTATGGCCGCGCTCAATTCGGAAGACCCGCGAGGGTGCGCTAACTTAGGAGCATGATGAAAAAGCCAAGCCCGCTAGCAATTACCCTAACTATTCTGGCAGTTATCACTGGCGCACTTGTTGCGTTAAGTGGTTTCTATGTTGATTGGCTTTGGTTCAACTCAGTTGGCTTCACCGATGTTTGGACAACTGTCTTAACAACAAAGGTCGCACTCTTCGTTATCGCCGGTCTTTTAACATCGTTAATTATTTCGCTAAACGTTTATCTCGCCTTTCGTCGTCGCCCCTTCTACGTTCCAACCTCAGTTGAAGCTGACAACCTAGAGCGCTACCGCGCAACGATCGATCCGATCCGAAAATTAGTTTTCGCTGGAATCGTTTTAGTCCTCTTCTACTTCGGTGGAACAAGTGCCACAAATCTTTGGACCTCATGGTTGCTCTTTAGAAACTCAACCGAGTTCGGTATTCAAGATCCACAATTCGGCCTTGACATCTCATTCTTCGCATTCCGCCTACCGTTCTTTCAAACACTTATCGGCTGGGGAATTTCAACTTTAATTTTGGCAACTTTGGCAAGCGCTGCGGTGCACTACCTCTACGGTGGAATTCGTCCGCAGGTTCCACAAGAGCGCACAACAGTTGCGGCCCGCGTTCAACTCTCAGTTCTACTTGGCTTAATTGTTCTCTTGAAGGCAGTTGCTTACTGGTTCGACCGTTATGCACTTGCACTTAAAGAGAGCAGATTGATCACAGGTCTTACCTATACAGATGTAAATGCGACTCTTCCTGCCAAATCAATCTTGGCGGCGATTGCAGTCATCTGTTCACTGCTCTTCTTTGCAAATATTGTCCGCAAGTCATGGCTACTTCCTGCAGCCGGTTCCGCGCTAATGGTTGGCGCTTCAGTTCTTATCGCAGGTGTTTACCCAGGTGCGGTTCAACAGTTCCAAGTAAAGCCATCTGAATCATCTAAGGAAGCCCCTTATATTCAGCGCAATATCGATGCCACCCGTGATGCCTACGGCATTGCTGGCGTTGAGATGAAGGATTACCAAGCAACTGTTTCTACAAATTCTGGTCAGCTAGCAAATGATGCCGCGACCATTGCAAATATTCGTTTGATGGATCCAAACGTTCTCTCTGCAACATTCCGTCAGCTACAGCAGATCAAGCCTTACTACTCATTCCCAGAATCACTCGATATCGATCGATACACAGTTAACGGTGTACAACGCGATGCTGTTGTTGCGGTTCGCGAGCTAAATATCGAAGGTAACCCAAGCCGTAACTGGATTAACGATCACTTGGTTTACACCCACGGTTTCGGTTTTGTATCTGCATTTGGAAATACCGTTGATGCTGACGGCAAGCCAAACTTCCTAGTTGGAGATCTTCCTCCAACAACTGGTCTTGGAAAATTCCAGCCTCGCGTTTACTTCGGTGAGAACGTTCCTGATTATTCAATCATCGGCGGACCAAAGACTGACACTCCTGTTGAATTCGACTATCCAGATGATGCTTCAGCAAATGGACAGAAGAACTACACATATACAGGTAAGGGCGGCGTCCCAATGGGCGGCCTCTTTAAGAAATTGCTCTTCGCAATTCAATATCAAGAACAGCGCATTGTTCTTTCAAGTTTGATCAACTCAGAATCTAAGATTCTCTACAACCGTTCACCACGTGATCGCGTTGCCAAAGTTGCGCCATGGCTAACTATTGATGGAGATCCATACCCAGCGATCGTAGATGGCAAGATTCAATGGATCATCGACGGATACACAACTAGCTCTGGTTACCCATATTCACAGACCACAGCACTCGGTACTGCAACAACAGATGCTCTAACCACAAACTCTGCAGCAGTTACTGCGCAGCGAAATCAGAACATTAATTACATCCGTAACTCGGTTAAGGCCACTGTTGACGCCTATGACGGCACAGTTGTTCTCTACCAATGGGATGAGAAGGATCCAGTCCTAAAGACCTGGATGAAGGCTTTCCCAAATACTGTTACTCCAAAGAGCGAGATGTCTAAAGAACTTCTCGAGCACATCCGCTATCCGGAAGATATGTTCCGTGTACAACGCGATGTACTTAGCTCGTATCACGTACAAACTGCCGCTGCCTTCTACGGTGGACAAGATTTCTGGCGCGTGCCACGTGATCCTTCTACATTCGGAGCAAACGCTGGAGCACAACCTCCGTACTACATGACTCTAGAAATGCCAGGTACTGATAAACCAACATAACGCTGGAGCACAACCTCCGTACTACATGACTCTAGAAATGCCAGGTACTGATAAACCAACATTTACTTTAACGACGCCATTCGTTCCACGTGGTGGACGTGAAAACCTTTCCGCATTCGCCGTTGTTGATTCAAATAACGGACCAAATTACGGCAAGATCACAGTTCTGCAATTACCACGAAGCACAAACGTGGCAGGTCCATCACAGGTTGCATCTAACTTCGAAGCAAAACCTGAAGTTGCTAACTCGCTCTCCTTGCTTCGCCAAGGTGGATCAGATGTTGTACTTGGAAACTTGTTGACACTGCCAGTCGGTGGAGGTCTTCTCTACGTACAACCTGTCTATGTGCGAGCAACTTCAAACACTGCTGCATATCCATTGCTACAGAAAGTTCTCGTATCTTTCGGTGATGTAATTGGATTCGATAGCTCACTTAAGGGCGCACTCGATCAAGTATTTGGTGGTAACTCAGGAACTTCTTCATCAGGAGCACCGGTTACATCAACAACCAATAACGCATCTGATGATCTAAAGTCAGCGTTGCAAAACGCAAGACAAGCACTTGCCGACGGTAATACCGCACTCGCTAAGGGCGATTTCGCTGCTTATGGTCGCGCACAAGATCGCTTAAAGGCTGCACTTGCCGCTGCTATCGCTGCTGAAGGACGTAAGTAATTTTCTTATCGCTTTAATTAACCATTAATTGAGCGGATTTGGCTATTACTTGCCCACCCTTTAGACTGACACTTCCGACGCGGGGTGGAGCAGCTCGGTAGCTCGCTGGGCTCATAACCCAGAGGTCGTAGGTTCAAATCCTGCCCCCGCTACTAGAAGTACAAATGAAATCTGAGGTCTTGCCATGGCTAACCAAGTAAAAACGCTCGTCAAGATCAAACATAAAGATCGCAACCGCAAGACCGTTTTCTTCCGCGGCATCATCGCCTTCCCAGCGATCATCTTCGTAGCCACCTTTGCGCCGTCAGCATTTGGCGAGGGCGAAGGCTGGGCTGCAGGAGTAGTCGCCCTACCAACTTTGCTAGCCCTGGTATTTCGCGGAAAGTATCCAAGTTACGTTCTGACCTTTAACCATGCGGTAGTTGAGCTATCAACTCGCCTGGCTGCCTACGTATTAATCTTGAATGACAAGTACCCATCAATTGAAGCTAATTCAAAAGTTGCTGTTCTCTTCCCTGATGTCGAAGGCGGCAAGAAGTTAAACCGTTGGTTGCCACTAGTGAAATGGTTCTTGGCTATCCCGCATTACATCGTTGGCGCGATCTACCTTGTAATTTCTCTGGTTGTTACAGTAATTGCTTGGGTTCAAACTTCGATTACTGGAAGATATCCTGAATGGGCCGGTGAGATCGTGCTCGGCACAATCGCATACTGGAACCGTGTTCAGGGTTATATGTTGTTACTTGTTACAGATAAGTACCCAACTTTTCGCCTTAAGTAATTTAACTATCTAATAGTTAAAGAGTTAGTAACTACAAATAGCGAGCTAATCGCCATTGCTCCTGCGGCATACATAGGAGTTAACGCTCCTGCTGCAGCAATCGGAATACCAATAACGTTGTAGGCAAAGGCCCACCCCAAGTTAACTTTGATGGTTTTTAGTGTGCGCTTAGATAAATTAAGCGCATCTACAACGCTCATCAACTCAGGACGCATCAAAGTTATATCCGCAGATGAGATCGCAGAATCTGTACCAGTTCCCATCGCCATACTTAGATCTGCTGCAGCTAGGGCTGCCGCATCGTTGATGCCATCACCAATCATCAAAACAGTGTGGCCGGCTGACTTTAGAGCGCTGATGCGATCAAGTTTTTCCTCAGGAAGCGCGCGGGCGATTACATGCTCTCCCTTGATACCAACTGTACGCGCGATTGCGCCAGCGCTCTCTTCGTTATCTCCAGTTATTAACCAAGGGGTAATTCCCTTATCAATAAGTGCGCCGATAGTTGGAGCGGCATCTGCTTTAACTTGGTCGCCAGTTGCAAAGACGGCTATTGCAACGCCATCCCATGCAAGCACTGAGACGCTATGGCCAGATTCTTCACCACGGGCAATTGCGGCTTCAATTCCTGGATCAAAGGTTGTTGCGCTATGGGCGATTGCCTTCGGTGTTCCAATTAAAACAACTGGTGAAATTGCACCAATTAAAACTCTGCCAGCAACGCCAGCACCAGGAGTCTGGGTAAATTCGATAACGTCCTTACGCACTGCACCATTTGCTAGTGCGTGAGATGCGATTGCTTGTGCGATCGGATGGTCATTGGCTAGTTCAAGCGATAGCGCAGTTGAAAGAATTGTCTTCTCATTTAGGAACTCGGCATAAGTAGCGCCTAGAACTTTATGAGCGCTAGTTGGAATTGTTGTCTCATGCACCTTCATCACGCCAGTTGTGAGCGTTCCGGTCTTATCAAGAACAACAACATCGACCTTGCGTGCGAGTTCCAAAGCACGAGGCTGACGCAGCACGATGCCGCGCGCAGCGCCGCGACCAGATGCAACGAGCAAGGCAACGGGAGTTGCTAAACCGAGTGCGCATGGGCAGGCGATAACTAAGACGGTAATTGCGATTTGAATTGAATCAGCGAGCGAACTTCCCTCGCCCCCGTTACCTAGGTAATACCAAGCGAAGAAGGTTCCAATCGCTAGCGTTGTGACAACTGGAACAAAGATTGCGGAAATTCGATCGGCTAAGCGCTGAATTGGCGCCTTATTTCCTTGGGCTTGAACGACCATTGCAGTGATGCGCGCGAGCTCGGTATCGCTTCCAATGCGGGTAGCGCGAACAATTATGCGACCGTTGTTATTAAGTGATGCACCGATAACGCGAGATCCTGGACCAACTTCAACAGGAGTTGATTCACCGGTCATCATTGCGTTATTTACCGTTGAGATTCCTGAGATAACTAAGCCATCTGTTGGAATTCGCGCACCAGGTTTTACAACAAAATCATCACCGATCTGCAGCTCAGAAATCGGGACGATTACTTCTAACCCTTTACGCAGAACAATTACCTCTTTCGAGCCAAGTGCCAGAAGCGCAGATAGCGCACTGCTGGCGCGACGTTTGGCACGTGATTCAAGGTGGCGCCCCAGAATCACAAACAGTAAAACTCCAGCAGCGACTTCGGTGTAGACATCACCTTGACCGGTTGCATTTGAGTAAATTGACCAACCGAATGCGCTAAATGAACCGAGTGAGATAAGCGAATCCATTGTCGGGTGGAAAAAGTTACGGATCGCGGCTCGATGAATCGGCAAGGCGACGAGCAAAATTAGCGGCGCAGTTAACCCAATTGCCAGCCAAGCAGTTGGTGAATAGAGCGGCGGCAAGATATTGAAGTATTCAAGAGTTAAGAGAACCTCTGTATCAATAACTTCGCGCCACTGTTCGACCATTGAAACCAAGATCGCCGGCACTGCGAAGATAAGGGCAAAGAAGAGCGCAACTCCAGACTTTTTACTGTGAAGCGCTGGCCCGGCACCATCTTCAATCAACACTGCACCGTATCCAGAACTCTTAATCTTCTTAATCAAATCAGCGGTCTTTACTTCAGCAGGTGCCAAGATATGAACAGTTTCGGTTGCAAAGTTAACGCTGGCGCTAACACCGCTCATCGTATTGAGAGATTTCTCGACAGTGTTCACACATGAAGAGCAGGTCATACCCGAAACCGAAAATGTGCGAGGTTCAAGTGAACTTTTGCTTAAATCGATTGTTTTGCCTGGTTTTTCAGGCTCCGCGCTGGCGGGGCGAGAAAGTTCGATCTTAATATCCTCAGTGGCCATTTAATTTACCGACAATCTTCTGATGAATCGCGGAGTTGGTAGAAAGTCCACTGCCACCGAGGCTGCCATCGATCCCAGCAACATTGGTAAATCTTCCACCTGCTTCGCGCACAATAATGTCGAGCGCCGCCATATCCCACAACGCCAGCGATGGTTCTATTGCAACATCTACCGCGCCTTCAGCAACCAACATATGCGACCAGAAATCTCCAATACCGCGGGTGCGCCAAGCAGCGGCCATTAACTCTTGGAAAGGTGCGAGCCTTTCGCCCCAACCAATAAAGTCCGAGTAAGAAATAGAGGCATCTTTAATTTCGCTTACCTGTGAAACGTTGATGCGCTCAGGTGCGGCCTTATTTACCGAGACAAATGCACCGTGACCTTCGCTGGCATGCCAACGACGAAATAGCGCAGGTGCGCTAACTACGCCAACAACTACAACTTCACGGCCATCGCTCTGTTTTTCAATTAAACCGATCAAAGTTGCCCACGTTGGAACACCACGTAGAAAATTCTTAGTTCCATCAATTGGATCTATAACCCAGTAACGCTCTGCACCACCTGCATCGTTGCCGAATTCTTCACCAACGATTCCATCATCTGGGCGGTGGTTCTTAAGTAGCGCGCGCAAAGCTTCTTCAGTTGCCTTATCAGCATCTGTGACAGGCGTGTTATCTGGCTTAGTTGTGACAACCAGATCAATTGATTGGTAGCGCGCTAAGGTAATTGAATCTGCTGCATCTGCCAGGCGCATAGCCAGCGCTAAATCGTTGCCGCGCGAAAAGGACATGTTGTCAGTCTATCGCGGGCGGGTTTGAATCTTTAAGCTCTAAAAGTGATCTCAGACTTGCAACTCGTGCGCTTCGCTCAGCGTTTACAACGCCATCTGGCTTAGCCCATTCATTTAAGCGACAGCCGATTTCATGGTGTGAACAATTTGGCATGCAGGTTTGCGTGACCTCATAGAGATCGTTAAATGCAGCGACGATGCGATTGGAATCAAGGTGGGCAAGTCCAAAGGCACGAATTCCTGGAGTATCGATAATCCAGCCTTGTGAAGGAGATAGATCGGGGGATAACGGAAGCGCAATTGCACTTGATGAGGTGTGGCGGCCTCGTCCGGTTACATCGTTTACATCTCCTGTAACGCGATCAGCGTGTGGCACAAGTGCGTTAATCAAAGTTGATTTACCAACGCCGGAGTGGCCAACTAAGACCGAAGTCTTGCCATTTAGTAGTGAAAATAATTTAGCCAAATCTCTTTCGCGGGTATCAGATTTAATCGCGGCAGTTGCGATCTCTACCCCGAGAGTTTCATATTCATGTAAGAAATCTGGGACGGGTGCCACATCGGTCTTGGTAACTAGCAAAATAGGTTTAATGTTTTCGTGGAAAGCGCAGACCAGAAAGCGATCAATTAGCCCGCGACGTGGTTCTGGATTTGCCGCAGCAACAACAATTACCAATTGATCAATATTGGCCACGATGGTGCGCTCCATCTTGGCAGCATCATCAACAGTTCTACTTAAACTATTACGTCGAGGTGCGATTGAAACTATGCGTGCCAGAGTTCCTTCAGTGCCTGAAACATCTCCAACAAGATTTACCAAATCACCAACGACAACAGATTTGGGACCCATTTCGCGCGCCTTCATCGCGGTAACAATGACGCCACCATCTGTAATACAAGTTGTGCGACCGCGATCTACAGTTGTAACTAAAGCTTGAATTGCATCAGCGTGAGCGGGGCGATCTTTACTTCTTGGGCGGGTGCGCCGCGCAGGGCGAACTCGCGCATCTGATTCATCAAATTCGCGCGGCGTCATAAGACCAAACTCTGCCAAAGCCCTGGAAAATCGGGCAAGGTCTTACGGGTTGTAGCAACGTTTTCAATTTCAACGCCCGGAACTACTAATCCAATAACAGCACCGGCGGTAGCTAAGCGATGATCTTCGTAAGTGTGGAATGTGCCGCCATGTAAACCTTTACCCATCGCACCATGTGGAGTTATACGTAGCGATGTTTCATCTTCAACGACGTTGCCACCAAGTGAGTTAATTTCTCGGGTAAGAGCGGCTAAACGATCGGTTTCATGCAGACGTAGATGTCCGATACCGCGTAGATGAGATGGTGAATCTGCAAGGGCGGCTAACGCAGCGATTGCCGGAGTTAACTCGCCAACGTCATGTAAATCGATATCGATTCCGTGAATACTTTCGCCACCGGTAATTGTTAAGCCATCTTTACCGCGCGAAATCGTTGCACCCATCGCAGTTAAAATTTCACGCAGCTGATCGCCAGGTTGGGTTGTTACTTCTGGCCAATCTGCAATCGTGATTGATCCACCGCAAACCATTGCGATAGAAAGAAATGGCGCAGCATTTGAAAGATCTGGTTCGATTACTAAATCTTGGCCTTGCAGCGCACCTGCAGAAACGCTCCAACTATTGGCCGATTTATCAACGATAACTTCTGCACCGAAATCGCGGAGCATCTGAACAGTCATATCGATATGTGGCATTGATGGAAGCGGTCCACCTTTATGTGTTGCAACAATTCCATCACGCGTACTTGGCGCAATTAACAGAAGAGCGGATAAGAATTGACTTGATGCGCTGGCATCAATTGTTAAAGCACCGCCAGGAATTTCGCCTTTGCTCTTAACAACCATCGGCAAGCTATAGCGACCACCGTGTTCGATTTCGATTCCTAGATCTTCGAGTGCTGCGATAACTGGCCCAAGGGGACGCTCGTAAGAACGCGGATCGCCATCAAATGAAATATCGCCATGTGCCAGCGCAGAAAGTGGCGGCAAGAAGCGCATAACGGTTCCGGCATTTCCGACATCAACCTTGGCGGGTCCGCTAAGTGGCGCAGGAGTTAACTCCCAAGCCCAATCGGTTTCTTTTATGGATATACCCATCGCGCGAAGCCCAGCAACCATTAACTCGGTATCGCGCGAGATAAGTGGGCGCTTTAAAAGTGAAGGGCTCGTGGCCTGCGCAGCGAGAATTAGCGCGCGGTTGGTCACCGATTTTGATCCCGGGATTACTACTCGCGCGCTGACTTTCTTATCTCCACGAAATGGAGCGGGCCAGAGCATAAGCAACAGTCTACTCTCTACCTATGTGCGGTCGTTATGCCAGAGCGCAGGAGATGGACGAGATCATCGGAGAATTTGATCTCGATGGTTCGACCCTGGATGCATCTCTGCCGCTAAATTGGAATATCGCACCGACCAATGAGATCTACATAATTCGAGATACGGCTCAGAAACGTTTATTGGATAGCGCATCTTGGGGAATCATCGCACCGTGGCAAAAGAACTTTGCCGAAGCTCGTGCTTCGCAATCACATGCAATCAACGCGCGAAGCGAATCAATTCATGAGAAGCCAACATTTCGCCAAGCCTTTCGCACAACGCGTTGTTTAATTCCGGCAACTGGTTATTACGAATGGGCGACATCACTCGGTAAGTACCCACCAAAACAACCTTTCTATGTAACTTCTGCAGAACCCAATAAAACACTTTCGATTGCTGGAATCTGGAGTACTTGGAAGAATGAGAAGGGCGAAGAGATTCAATCTGCGGCAATTATTACTCGCGAAGCAGTTGGCGAGCTAGCAACTATCCATAGCCGGATGCCAGTCTTTATGGAGCGTGCTAAATGGAGCGATTGGTTAGATCCAAAAAATCGCGAGATCGAAGATTTAATTGCGTTGATGCAGAACTCAGATCCAGCAGCTGGTTTGGTAACGAGACCTGTTTCATCGCGGGTAAATCTGGTGGCAAATAACGGCCCCGAATTGATTGCTGAGATCGAACTGGGTGAGGCGCAGACGCTCTTTTAAGGTTCGGCGTTAAGCGGGCATAAAGAGCGATTTCTACGACTTTGGGATAGTGTGTAAGAGATGGCATCTAAAGATCTAGTCCTAGAGAGCGCTTCCGATCGCAATACTCGGTTCGAGCGCGATGCCATTGTGTTTATGGACCAGTTATATGCAGCAGCGCTTCGTTATACAAAGAACCCCGAAGATGCGCGCGATCTAGTTCAAGATACTTATCTAAAGGCATTTAACTCTTTTCACCAGTTTGAAGAAGGCACCAACTTGCGCGCTTGGCTCTATCGCGTGCTTACAACCACATTTATTAACTCTTATCGCAAAGATCAACGCCGCCCACAACTTGCAGCTGGCGAACTCGAAGATTGGCAGCTAGCTGAGGCGCAATCACACACCAGCGATCTTGGAAAATCTGCAGAAGCAGAAGCGCTAGAGAATTTGCCAGATAGCGATATCAAACGCGCGCTGCAAGAGATCCCCGAAGAATTTCGCATCGCCGTTTACTTGGCTGATGTTGAGGGTTTTTCCTATAAAGAGATCGCAGATATCGTCGATGTTCCTGCCGGCACTGTGATGTCACGTCTGCACCGCGGACGTAAATTACTTCGCGAAAAGTTAGCCGATTATGCAAAAGAACTCGGTTACTCCACTGACTCTAAAGGCAAGAGCGGAAAGGGGGAGAAGGCATGAGCCATCTCGAAGAGATTCCATGTATTGAGGTTCTCTCCTCCGTAGTATTTATTATCGAAGGTGTGGTTGAAGAGACCCATAACCCGCAAGCGATTGAATCTCACCTAAATACTTGCGCTGCTTGTCGCGCAGAAGTTGAGCACGAGCAAGCGATGCATACCCTCTTGCAGGATGTGCTGCGCCGTTCATGCGATGAGAAAGCCCCAGAAGATCTACATCGCAGCATCCACGAAGAACTCCTGCGCCAAGCAAGTGGTGCCGGCGTAACCGAAGTAGTAACCCAATACAGCATGACCGAAATTTCAATTGAAATCGACGAGTTCGGTAACGTGGAACATCGTGAAATTCAGATTGAACAAACTCATATCGAGCGCTATGAAGACAGCTGAAGAAGTTATTGGAGCAGTCGGTTTCTCGGTAATGACTGTTCGCCCTGGTGATACCTGTCTTGCTATGGGAATCTCTGATCTACCAATTCTTGCACCGGGCCATTTAATGAGCGTGATGGAGAGCGCATCTGTTGCAGCACTTGGTGAGTATTTAGAAACTGGCGAGACAACAATCGTCGATAAATTTGATGTCTCAGTTATTGATTCAGTTGGAATTGGCTCTGAAATTCGTGGCACTGCGCGCTGTACTGAAATGGATGGGCGTTCGATGATCTTTGAATGCGATATCTATGAAGGTGAACGCCATATCGCTTTTGCGATAATAGAAAGAACGGCGGTGGAGCGAGTATCTTTCCTCGCCCGCACCGCCGCGCAATCTTTAATTAAATCTTCAGATAATTAGGCTTTCTTATTAGGCTTTTTTAGTGGCCCAGAAGATCTCGGCGATTTCATCGATCTTTGCGATTAACTTATCTGCAACGGCCAAGTCTTGCGTTCCCTTTGTGCCGGCAGCTCCAGCCAACTTTGTCGCCTCGTTAAAGAGTGAGTGAAGTTGTGGGTATGCCTCAAAGTGTGGCGCCTTGAAGTAATCAGTCCAGAGAACCCAGAGGTGCTCTTTAACTTGATGCGAACGCTCTTCTTTGATTGCAACGGAACGTGAACGGAAATCTGCATCTGGGTTAGCTGCATACTTTTCCATGCATGCCTTAACTGAGAGCGCTTCGATCTTCGCCTGTGCTGGATCGTAAACTCCGCATGGCAGATCGCAGTGTGCGTGGACAGTTACCTTTGGTGTGAAGAACTTCTTCATTTTCTCTCCCTTTATCTTTATATTTCTTATCTTTATTTCAAATCCTGTATGTGTGAGACTACCGCCCATGGGCATCTTTGGCATCTTCGGCCGTGTGATCGTCGAAGGCACCTCAATGCAGCCGACCTATAACCCTCTGGATTGGCTACTTGTTCACTACGGCTTCTTCGGCAAAAAATACCTATTTCTTAACCCTGGAAATATCGTTGTTATTGAGCGCGAGGCTCAGCCCGGCATCTTCTATGTAAAGCGGATTGCAGAAATATCTATGGATAAAGACGGCAAGAAGAGTTACTACGTATTGTCCGATAACGAAGCTGGAACTGATTCTCGCAAATGGGGAGCGTTAGGTGAGGCGGAAATTGTTGGAAAGGTTATTACGCGAATTAAGAGAAATTAACGCGTAAATGCTTCATACATCAACGCTTTAGCCTCTTCCTCATGCAAGTGGTGGTTACCAGTTGCAGGAGACGCTGATGCGCGCCGTGAAATTCTGCGAAGTACGCGACCGTCAACAGCAGTTCCACCAATAACTTCGGTAGTACTTAGCGCAACGTGAGGCCATGGACCTTGGTTAGCGGGTTCATCTTGCACCCAAAGCAAGTTCGCATTTGGATGCTTCTTCGCTTCAACTTCCATCTGTGCAACTGGAAGTGGGTAGAGACGCTCTACGCGAACGATTGCAGTGCTGCTGTCATTTAACTTAGTTCGTTCTGCAACTAGGTCGTGATAAATCTTTCCTGAGCAGTAGATCAAACGTGATGCGTTATTAACTGTGGCATCACCGATTACTGGCAAGAATGTTCCAGAAGTGAAATCACTGATTGATGATGCAGCTGCGCGCAGACGGAGCATCGACTTCGGTGTGAAGACAACCATCGGGCGGCGCTTTGGATTTGCAGCGTGGAAGCGCAACAAGTGGAAGTAAGAGGCCGGAGTTGATGGCTGTGCGATCGTCATATTCTTTTCTGCAGCAAGTGATAAGAAACGTTCAATGCGCGCAGATGAGTGATCTGGGCCTTGTCCTTCATAACCATGTGGCAGAAGCAAGACAACTGATGAACGCTCGCCCCACTTTTGAAGTGCTGAAGAGATAAATTCATCGATAACTGTTTGCGCACCGTTGGCGAAGTCACCAAACTGGCCTTCCCAAAGCACAAGCGCTTCTGGGCGAGCTACCGAATAACCGTATTCAAATCCCATTGCTGCATATTCAGATAAGAGCGAATCGACTACAAAGAACTGACTTTCATCGGCAATCAGTGAACGAAGTGGGAACCAATCAGAACCATTCTCTTTATCAACGACTACTGCATGGCGATTACTAAATGTTCCGCGACGAGAATCTTGTCCCGCTAAACGAACTGGGCGGCCTTCTTTGAGAAGTGATCCAAAGGCGAGCATTTCGCCGGTTGACCAGTCGATAGTGCCATCGTTGATTGATTCCGCACGCTTTTGTAGCTGTGGAAGCATCTTGGGATGGATATGGAAACCTTCTGGGATCGCCAGTTGCGTTGCTGTAATCTCGCGAATCAATTGTTCTGAGATAAATGTTGGTACATCTTCCGCATTTGGAACGCTTGGTGGCTGGAAGTTTGGATCGTGCTCTTCTTCATAATTTGCAACAGATGCATAAACTTCTTCAAGCTGTGTCTGGTAGTCGCGCGCTAACTGCTCGGCTTCTTCCGGAGTGATATCTCCGCGGCCGATAAGTGATTCGGTATACAAGGTACGAGTTGAGCGCTTGGCATCAATTAACTTGTACATCATCGGTTGCGTAAAGCTTGGCTCATCGCCTTCATTGTGGCCACGACGACGGTAGCAAACCATGTCGATGACAACATCTTTATTAAATGCTTGGCGGTATTCAAAGGCTAAACGAGCCACGCGGACACATGCTTCTGGATCATCGCCATTTACATGGAAGACCGGAGCTTCAATCGCCTTCGCAACATCAGTTGAATAACGAGATGTGCGTGATGCATGAGGTGAAGTGGTGAAACCAACTTGGTTATTTACAACGATATGAACAGTTCCGCCGGTGCGGTAGCCCTTGAGTTGAGATAGCTGCAGAGTTTCGAAGTTGATTCCCTGACCTGCAAATGAAGCATCTCCATGGAGCAAGATAGGTAGAACTGAGTAGAGATCCTTAATATTTAACTTATCTTGCTTGGCGCGAACAATGCCTTCTAGCACTGGGTTTACCGCTTCAAGGTGTGAAGGGTTGGCAGCGAGATAGATCTTGGTCTGCGCACCAGATTCGGCGGTGAAGACGCCTTCTGTACCTAAGTGGTACTTAACATCGCCTGAACCGTGAACTTCATTTTCTTTGTAATGTCCTTGGAACTCTTGGAAGATTTGTCCGTAAGATTTGCCGGCGATATTTGCTAGAACATTTAGGCGACCACGGTGTGGCATACCTATACAGACTTCATCTAAATTATTTTCAGCAGCAGATGAGATAACTGCATCAAGGATAGGAATTACTGATTCGCCGCCTTCAAGTGAGAATCGCTTCTGGCCAACGAACTTGGTCTGCAAGAAAGTTTCAAAAGCTTCGGCGCTATTTAGCTTGCGCAAGATACGAATCTGTTCTTCGCGATCTGGCTTAGTGAAGCCGATTTCAACGTGTTGCTGGATCCACTTACGTTCTTCTGGATTTGAAATATACATATATTCCACTGCAACAGAGCGGCAATATGAATCGCGCAGAATTCCGAGGATCTTGCGAAGCTTCATAAACTTCTCGCCGCCAAAGCCACCAGTTGCAAATTCGCGATCGAGATCCCACAAAGTAAGTCCGTGAGTTACGACATCAAGATCTGGGTGAGAGCGCTGTACGTATTTAAGTGGATCGGTATCTGCCATCAAGTGGCCGTAGGTGCGGTAAGCCTGAATTAACTGCTGAACGCGCGCAGTCTTGTTGATCTCTTCATCTTTAGAGAATTCAAAGTCAGATGCCCAGCGAATTGGCTCGTAAGGAATACGAAGTGCTGCAAAGATTTCATCGTAGAAGTTTTCGCCACCGAGCAATATCTCGTGAATGCGACGCAGGAAATCACCAGATTGCGCACCCTGAATTACGCGGTGATCGTAAGTACTTGTAAGAGTTATAACCTTGCTGATCGCCATGCGGGCCAAGGTCTCTTCACTTGCGCCTTGGAATTCGGCTGGGTAATCCATTGCGCTA
>Ga0208788_1000553_pt1 | contig 18316 bp, 12 predicted proteins | sample Wag4_2014_7_11_3_FD_187363 | JGI IMG/M metagenome (GOLD analysis project Ga0208788, IMG submission 187363) | Fresh water mixed with fracking chemicals microbial communities from Ohio, USA - Utica-2 Time Series FC 2014_7_11 (SPAdes) (version 2) ...
AAGGTCATTCCATTTATCAATAACCCAGTTCAAAGCATTTTTAAATGCATCTTTTATTCCATCAAACAAACCTGATGCTGCAGACCTAATACGAGCAGGAAGTCCTTTAACGTAATCTACAAATTCAGTAAATTTCTTTTTAGTATTTTCATAAGCTTCACTTAAATTATCTGTTACAGATGTCCATAGTTTAGCTACAGCATCTTTAATTTTTTGTGGGACACCTTTTACAAAGGCAACAATCTCATCCCAGTTCTTCACAATTGCTAACACAGCTAATCCAATTGGACCAGTTAAAATTGCAAGAATTAATGGCCAGTTTTCTTTAATCCAATTAAAGGCCATTTCAACTGCCTCTTTAACCTTTTTAAATGCTGCGTCAACAATTTCTCTAACTTTTTCACTATTTTTATAAAGTATAACGAACCCTGCGACAAGAAGTCCAACAAGGAAAATAATTCTTCCTATAGGGCTTTGCATAAATACTGTATTTAAAACTCTTAGAACTCCTGTAAGAGCACTAGCAGTTGTCTTTAACAGTTTCATGGCAATTTCTTTTGCCTTAACAAAAATCGTACTTTGTGTAACTGAGGTATAGAAAGATTTTATATTAGCAACAGCTCCTAGAAGAGCGTCTTTATAGAATCTAACAGCTCCAGCTACCTTGTTAACTCCAACAGAACCAGCGAGGAGAAGTCCACTAAAAGCAAGAAGAGCTTTACCAACAGGGTTATTAAGAACAAATACAAGAGTATCTAAAGCTCCCTTTAGGATATTGAAGAATAGCTGAATTGGAGCTGCGTCAACAATAAGATTAGCAAAATCTGCTAAAGATTTAATAAAATCACCAAAAGCTGGTAAAGCTTCTGTAATTTTTAAAGCTATCTCTTCAATTACAGGAGCGGTTTCTCTAAGCTTATCTATGAATTTTCCAAAACCTTCACTTGCAGCTATCTTTAGCGCAATTACAAGTACGTCTCCAAAAAGATCTAAAACTTTAGTAGCATTTGTAGCAAGATCAGCAATTGTTTTAACTAAAGGAGCGTTCTCGTCTCCTCCTGCAGTAAACGCTTCCCATTTGGCTGTAGTTTCTTTTAGCCAATCTAAGAAAATTTGACCACCACTACCCGGTCCAGTTGCTGCATCAACAAAATTTGTTAAAGCTGAAAAAGCGTTTCCAAATGCTGCAGAAAGATCTCTTAATACACCTGTTCCTTTTTCAAAAATATCATTTAACTCGCCGCTGTCTTTTTTCTCTTGAACAGCTTGGTCAAATGCTTCTGCTTTTTTCTTAACAAAAGCTGAAAATTCAATAACATAAGGAGAAAATGCTGCAGTTAAAGTAGTAAAAGCAGATGATAAAGCAATAAAAGCATCTCCAAGATTTCTAGTTATTGGTGTAAAGCTTTCAAATATTGTTTTTATCTCTGCTTGTTTTTCAGGAGTAGTAAAAGCATTCTTAAACCGTACTGCAACATCTCCAAGCTCTCCAGCCAAACTTTTTAAAGAAGGAGTTAAAAGGGGGATGTAGGTATTTGCGAGACCAGTTACAGCTTCGGTAAATCCTGGGAAGAACTCTTCCTGCATAGCTTTTTTAAGATCGCTTAGAGCCGTTTTAATAGGCTCCATAGCTTTAACAAAGTCCTGAGCAGCTGGAGAAAGTTTCTCCATAGCTTTTTGATATTCATCTATTCCATTGCTCTTTAGAGAGTCTTTCTGCGCTTGTAGTGCGTCATCTACTGCCCTCTGTGCAAGCTCAAGATCTCTTAAATTTTGTTTAAATAATTCGCCGTTTTCTTCTGCGTACTTTACTGCTTCAGCATATGCATTGGTTGCTTTTGTTAAATCTTTGCTTGCTTTAAACGCATTTACTTCAGCATCACTTTGAGCCTGACGAGCTTTTACTAAATCTTTTTCAGCAGCTAATACGTTTTTATTTCCACTAATTCCTTCTCTATTAGCTTTAGCTGTTGCTTTGCGAAGGTCTCCATTTTTATCAATAGCACGACGAAGATTGAGATCTGCTTCAGCAAATGCAAGCTCAGCTTCACGACGAGCACGAGAGTTAGGTGGAAGATCTTGAACACGCTGTAAAGAGTCACGAGCTTTTTCAAACTCAAGGCGAGCTTTCTTTTCAGAAATAACTCCGCCTTCAAGTTCAAAACGAAGTTGCTGAATTGCTTCTTTTGCTTCTTCACGAGCTTTTGTGACATCTTCAAGAGCGTTTGCTGTAGCTTCTACTGAATCTTGGTAATCACGTTCTGCAGCTTCTACAGACCTTCTTGCATCTACTTCAGCATCTGCTGCATTTTCAATTGCATCCGCTGCAGCTTTTGTTCTTCTTTCAGTTTCTTTTACAGTTTCGTTGTAGTTGTATTTTGCATCTGCTAAATCTCTTGTAGCTCGTGCATAGGCTTTTTCTCTTTCTGCAGCACCTTCAGCTGCTTTCCCCTGAGCTTGTAATGCATCTCCTACACCACTAAAAACTGCTTTTAACGTGCCTATAACGGCAACAAGCGTCGTTGCTAGCCCGATTAAACCTAAAAATGCTGGAGCTACAGAAGCTGCAATTACTGCTGCAACAACACCTAAACCACCTATTAAAGAACCTAAAACACCAGTTACTGCAACAATACCTACTGATAGTAAATATGCTGAAGCGTTTAAATCTAAAAATCTTTGTCTAGTTTTTTGAAGACCAGCCAATGTTTTAGCATCGTAAAATTTTCCAAACATGATTCTTCCATCAGTTTGGTTTCTAAATCCTCTAGAAAAAGCTTTACCTGCTCTACCGCCAGCTCGATCTCCAGTAGAATCTACTCCGCTAAAAGCATCGTCAATGTCTTTTTGCACACCAGTGGTGATGGCTTTGACTAATATATGTGCTTCACCTACAAGTGCCATGTGCCATCACCTCCAATGTCTACTGTTATTGCCCTAAAGGGGCATCTAATACATCACCAAAAGGTTTTGGTGAGTTAGGGTTGAAGTCTGTTGCGGGTATAAAAGACTTCGTAGGTTCCTTTAAAGGATCTACTGAACTATCTTCATAAAATTCTCCACTAGAATTTGCAGTCTGATAGTTACTACGTTTTTTGCCCAAAGTGTATGTTCTATTGTAAAGAGAAGAGTAAATTAATTCTCTAGCTTTATCTTTGGCTTCACTTTGTTCAGCAGTTGATGACTGAGAAAAGTCCTCTTCCATAAAAAAATGCATGACATCTAACATGTCTGACATTTCCATCTGAGACAAATTGATTCCGTTCACTAGGGCTTTTCCATTAACATAAGGCCAGAGTTCTACTGCCCACTCAGAGATTGCTCTGGCCCCTGCGTAGGGCGGCCTGAGTACTCTTCCACTAGCCAAGCAGTTATTTCACCGAGTGACTCGATGGTCACGATCTTTTCTGGGTCATCTAATAGTTTAAGAAATCTTTCATAGCTTTCTTGAACTAAAGCTTTAGAGAAAAAATTGGTAACTGTATAGGAAACATCGTTGGTGTCTCCTTTACCTGCACTAGTAGCCATATCTAGTAAGGCTTTACCTTGAAGATTTTTATGGCAATGAAACTCTTCGCCATGAAGTTTGAAAGACAATGGTGTTGAATTAACTTCACCGCCAGTTCCAAAATCCTTAAATCGTGTTGTCATCTATTATTCCTTTTCTGTCGTTTATAAACTATTTTAATAGTTTATTGTTACTCAATATTATAGCTTGTCTCTAAGAGCGTCAGCTAAATATTTATTTGCTTGTGTTCCTGGATGGTTTACCACATGGGCATAAACCACTTGTCCTCTTGAAACAAACCTAAGCATTTTTCCGCTTTTAGGTCTTATTACATGAGGTTTTGTTCCTTCGTGATGGGCCAGAGCGTAATTTAACTCAGAACCTATCCAAAGTTGTTGCCCTCGAGGATCTCTCATATGTCTCATATGTAAAGATGCTCTAAGTGCACCAGTTCTTACTCCAACTCTTGCACGAGCAGAAGTTAGAATTTCATCGCCTTTGCCTCTTAGATATACACCTACAGCACCTGATCGTGAGTTAAGTAATCTATCTAAAGCACTTGGATAAAAAATAACATTTGGCATTATGGAACCGCCATAGTTATAGTCATAGTTACAGTTTGAAACCCGCCCTCTGGAGAGCTAGCTTCTACTGTTGCAATAACACCAAGACCAAAATTTGCTGGATCCCATTGATCCAAAGTTCTTGCGCTATCCAACAGAATCCATGCATCGTATGCAGATATTTCAGCACCATCTTGAATTGAGTCCCCTGATGGAGCTCTTCCGTTTTGTCCTACAGAAGGAACTTCACGAGAAACTTGAACTAAAAGAGTTACTGAGCGTGGATCATTACACCTACGAGGAGAGGTTGCCTCATCTCCTGGTGTTCCAATATACATTTGCAACATAGAAACAGTTACTTGCTCACAGTCAATGGCTGGAGAACCTAAAGTGTAATAACGACGCCCTGGTAAAGGCATCGTGTATGAAGTATATGTAGTAATAACTGCATCTAAAACATTTTGCATTAAATTAGCTAAATTTTTAGCGTCTGCAGATACTGTTGCGGTGTTTACATCTAAGCCCATATGTCCTCTTGTCTTTTAGTATTTCTAGTTATACAGTATAGATTGGAATCGTTCGTTCGCCGAGCTGCATAATAATATTACTAGAAACTAAAGGAACAATCTCGTTGACTTCTGGATTGGCAAGGCTTGGACGGACTGCATACATGTCCATAATTCCTGGGTCACGAGGGCCTAGTGAAGTTAGTGCTTGCTGGTAAGTTGCGCTTACTCTTATTGTATTTTCTCCCCTATCAATAGAAGCAGCGTTTGCAATAGTTGTAGTTGTGTTGTTATTAATGTCAGAAAAATCAATTTGAATTGTCCAGTTGTTGTCTGAATCCAAAAAGTCTGCATTAATTTCTGAGAAATAATAAAGATTAGATGTTCCATCTGCAGTTACATAAAGATCGAAGGCGCTAAGTGGGTAAAGCGGTGATGCTCCAGTAATACGACGAGCACGAGGCTGATCTGGGCTAAATACACGAGCACGAGCACGGGCTTTGTCAGGGTTAACTGTTTTTAAGAAAAGATCAATAGCATAAATTCCAGTTTTAAGTTCATCAATAAAATCTTGATTATCAAGAACTGTATAAGAAACTCCTTGACGAGAAATAGATGTAACTCTTTGTGGGAGAGCACAGGTATCGTCATCTTCATAGAGTTTTACAAGCTCAGTAGCAAGAACACGAGCTGCTGCACGACCTGCTGTAGGAGGTGGAGTTCCGTATGTATAGGTAACTTCTACTTGAGAAGGGGACCAGCCAGCTCCTGGAACGCCAAGAATTGTTGAATGGTCTGATAAATAATACTTGTTTGGTTCAATAATATTTCCGTCAAGATCACGAAGTGTATGTACCTTAACTACTTTGCGACCACGGAGGCGAACACGAGAGTTTGCTGATGTTCCATCACCCTGAAAGTCATCGTCTGCATAACGATTAAAGCCACCAGAAGCAATGTTTACAATGTTTCCATCAACTAGTACTGGTGTGTAAGTAAGACTTGATCCACCTGAGCGTAGGTATGGATCATATGAAGATACATAACGCTCGGTTACTGTTGTTAATCCGCTGTATTTGCGGCCAGACATTCCCCAAAGAAGATAAGAGGCTGATTTACAAGCTTCGTAAGCATAATCAGAATTGGTGTATGTGCCTAACTCTTCTGGTGTTACCCAAAGATTGCTCATACTCTCACCTCGTCTCTAAGTAAGAAGGCGGGCACAAACCGTAGTTGGGAAACCATCGGCTCAATGCCCGCCTTTCTAATTGAATTAAGCGGTTGGATCCTCGGTTGACGCAATAATGAAGTCAACTGGTAGATCTGCGTTGTATTCCTCGCTACCTGGAACGTTGTATGTAGATGTTGACCCTTGTGAGGCAAAATCTGTCACTGCAAGATATCCACGGTTACGAAGTACTGAACCAACTGGGCTTACTGCAGTAGATGCAACATCTGATGCAGTCAATGCATAACGGAATGTAGTTGTGCTTGGAGTAGCGGTAATTGTGTAAGTACCGTTGAATGTAGCATCTACACCACTTACAGTTACGCTTTGACCTACTTCAAATCCGTGTGCTGAACCTGTTGTAAGGGTTGCAACGTTAGAAGTAATAGCCTTGTTTGAAACTGTCTTAGTAGATTCATCAAACCAACGATAGAAGCCTTTTAGACCTGTTGGTGAGTATGAGGTGCGAGCGTATGAGTAAGAACGCTCTGTTGCTACTGGATACTCCCAACGACCATCTAAACCTGATCCGAAGTTAACGTTTCCGAGTCCATAACCTTCGAATGTAGTTGCAAGCATTCCATTTTCAATTACACGGTCTCCGCTTTGGCGAAGCTTTGCGTATGGGAATACCCAATGGAAATATGGGTTAGTTGAAGCACGACGACCATCTGCTACAGCAAATGACCAGCATTCAAGAGCAACACCGTTGCCTGAAGGATCATCGCCGACTGATGGTGCGGCCCAACCTACAGACTTGTTGTTTGGTGATGCGAAAGAACCGAAGTTCTTACGAAGCAACAAACCGCCTGAGATTAGTTGTGAAAGTTCTGTATCTGGTTCGCAAATTGCGAGTTCCATTGTGATTCGCTTAAGTGTGTCAGGGGCTTTGTATGATACGCATACAGTGCCATCTGCTGACTTCTCAACGATTTCGTCACCCTCTTCATATTCTGGGGTGAAAGATGTGCGGAGGAACGCCGAGGTTGTGTAGCTGTCTCCTGCACCATTGAGCAGGTTTCCAGCGGCGTCCAGTCTGGTGACTCGGATCGCCACACCTTGGACGCTAGCCGCATAGTCCTGAGTGGCCATTCCAGTGTTCTCCTTTGTTTATTTCTTACTAGGTTGTTGGTAGTGCTAGACGAATTGTGTAGAAGATACTTGGATCAAAGTATACCGCTGCTGCACGAACTGCTCTGACTGTTAAGTCGTTAGTATTCGTACTTACAGTTGCACCTTGACCAAGATTTTCGTTCACAATCTCAATTTTGCTTAGGTGTACATCAACAGGTCCAGTTGCAAACATCCACTTATTTGAAGCAGATGCTGTGGTGTTGGCGTCTTCTAAACGACCAGCACCTGTGTAACCAGAACCAATGACTACTTCTGTACCTAAGCGTGTCATTGCCTTACCTGTTTTTCCTCCATCAGCTGGTGAGTAGATGAGGCGGGATCCTAAGATCGACGCAACATCGCGGGTCATATGAATGACTCCGTTTGTACCTGCTGGTGATGAAGAAATCGCTTGTTCCAACAGCATTAAAGCTGTTGCTGGAGCTAGAGCACCACTGTTAACAACAGTTGCTACTCCTGTTTCCCTTAAAAAGTCATTCCCATTTGTTTCTGCAATTGCTGCTTTGCCTTCCCATAGCTCAAGCTCAACTGCTTTTTGTGTTGCTACTTCCAACTGCTTTTTTGCAATTGCAAAGCGATCTTCCCCATTAATACCAAAATATGAACGAGTATCTGTTACTTGAATAAAGAAGGGATCGTATTCTTTAAATTGTGGAAGAGTAGAAGTTCCTACAACTGCGCTAGCAGCTTCATCATTTACTGTAAATACTTCTACCTCGGGTTGTGAATCAAACTCGTAGCTAAAGCCACGAACCCAGCGCTCATCGTAATTTGCTGCTGTGTGCGTCATAACCCGAGCGACACTTAGAAGTCCGCAAGGTGCATGAACCAAATCTGGTGCTGGATAGATTCCTCTAAACGCCATTTCTAGTTATCTCCTGTTTCTTTCTAAGTGTCTGCTCGGGTTCTGACTTAATTACTTTGGCTAACGAATTTTAGTATTCGATTGCCGCAGCTGTTGCGCCACCTGTTGTGTCACGGAGAGCTGCTGCTACACCGTTAACAGAGATGGTTGATGTGACCTTGAGTGATTCAACGCCAACCTTTGCAACGCCTTCGAAGGTTTCAACGAACATCTTGTAGTCGTTGGTTCCAACAAGGGTGGAATCACGGATAACTCCGAGATCCAAGGTTCCGCCATCAAGGAACAAGAATGTTCCTTCTGCGAACATGTACCAGACGAATGTGTCTGCGAACTCGTTCATTGCAGCTGCACCTTGTGCATCGGTGAAATCATCGATGTGGTAGGTGATGTTGATGTTGCGAGAAGCGATGTAACCATCGATCTCTGCAGCGGCATTAAGGGTGTTGTCACCAGGTGCTGCGATAGCTAGATCTGCAACCATTGCGTCCTTGATCCATGCTGGAGCAATAACACGAAGTGGTGCATCTGCCTCTAGGCGATGACGACCACGGTAGTTAGCTGCTGCACGACCTAGTTGTACTAGGAAGTCACGAGCTACACCGATTAGTGAAGTTGAAGTAACTGCAGTTGAAAGTGCAGTTAGACGGGTCAAGATTTGACCTTCTGCTTCACGAGCGTGCTGAATCAGACCAAGCTCATTGTGGCGAGCAATTAGTTCTGGGTAAGCACGAGTCATCAAGTTACCGAACTGCAACTGTAGAGTTACAGCATCGGTTGCAACAGTGTTTTCACCTGCAGCAGTTACAGTCAAGCTCAGCTTTGCAGCTGGGTTTGGTGTTTCTGCAGAGTCATTTGCTGCGGTCCAAATACCAACAGCGTTAGCATATGAGCTAAGGACTGGTGGGGTTACGAAGCGAATACCGCCACGATCAGCTTGGAACTTAGGTAGCGCATCACGAAGTGGACGAGCTGTTGTTCCAATACCGAAGATGTCGTACTTAACTTCGAATGGGGTTGAGTGTCCACCAGATGCAACAAGTGCTTCTGGGCCTGTTACGGCTTGGACTTTTGCCCAGTTTGATTCTGCATCCTGAGTAAGAATGCGCTCTTCTGGGTATTGGGTAGCGATAGATGCAACAATATGTTGTTCTCCATCTCCACCGTTAACGCGACGTAGAGCGTGAATACGCTTTTCGAACGCTGAAGCAACATCGTTCATGTTGCTCATTGGGCTGCCAGCTGTGTAGCCAGGAATATCTGCGCCCGCCGTAATTGCCACGGGAGCTACAGATGCCTGTGCAACAGGGCGACGGTCAGCCGGGACCTCAATATTGAGGTTATCTGCATTATCAGCAGCGGCGGTCACAGGTGCCTCCATCTTTTCTTGAACCATTGTTGGTTCACTTGCTTCGGTTTGAGTTGATGCTTCTGCATCTTCTGCAACATCAGCAACTGCAGCTTCTGAATCTGCAACTACTGCTGCATCTTCAACTACTGCTTCTGCTTCTGCTACAACTGCTTCGGCAGCAGGTGCTGCTTCTACAGGTGCTGCTTCTTCTGCTGGTGCATCTTCTGCACCATCAGCTACAACAGCGGTTGCCTCTACAGCGGCAGCTGCTTCGGTAACAACTTCGTTTGATTCTGTCGAAAGTTCGACGGTCTTATCTGCATCGATTGACGCTTCGGACATTTTTTCCTCTTCCTTTTTCTCTTCCTCTTCCATCTCTGGAGTTGGTGCTTCTTCTTCTGCTGGCATTTCTTCTGCCATAGGAGCTTCGGCTGCAGGAACTTCTTCAGAAGGCATTTCATCTTTCTTATCTTCAGCCATTGCAGCTTCTGATTCAGATGTCATCTCTTCTTTATTTTCCTCTGAGGAATCGGACTCCATGTCCTTTTCTTTGTCTTCGCCGTACACACGAGAGGCTGCTTCTGCTGCCCGCTGTGCGAGCTCTTGAACCGCGGCCTCGCGTCGCTTGAATTCACCACGAACGGTGTCAAGCATGTCGGCTAATGACGACATTGCGTCAACTGATTGCGGAGTAGGATCTTCTTTTTCCACAGACTCAAATTCTTTGATGATCTTATTCTGAAGGTCAGTGACTTGATCGTCACCTAGCTCAGCTAGTTGATCAAACATATCTTTAATTTGGTCCACTACTGTCCCTCCTCCGGGCCAGTTACGACAAGAAGGTGTTAAGGCTTCTCGTCTCGCTTATCAGTCGAGGCCGAGGGACTCACAAACGCAATAGATGCGTGGAGGCACTCCACCTGATTTATATAGTACATTATTTTTTATGTTGTTATTTGTACGATTATCTTCTACTTAGGTAAGTAAGCGAAGAAGCTTTGCCATCTGGGATGAGATCTCTGATTGGTTATAGAGCTCGCTTCCTGAGATGAACTTCTTTAGATCCGCTGTAGCAATATCGGCGTCTTCTTGGCCAATCTTGTCTTCTACACGGGTAATCATGTCCTCCATGAGGTCACGAAGGGCTGGAGGAACATCTGAGAAGCGAATCTTTTGAGACTCTTCTCCGAAGGCAAATGGGAGGTTAGCGATAACCTTTCCAAGCTCTCCAGCGCTAATTCGGACATTCTCTAAAGCTTCAGCATTTAGCGCTCCAGTGTCCAAACGGTCAATAATTGAGAGTAAATCTCCTGCTGCTTTGGCTGCTCCAGCGTAATCGCCAGTGCTATCAAAGTTTTCAGCCTCTTCAATCTTGTCTAGAACACGGTCCAAACCAGATGTTCCAAGATCTTGCTTAATACGGGCTAGTACCTGACGGAACTTGCCTGATGCATCACGAGGTTGAGTTTCAGGGGTGTACTTAGGACGACCATCTTCATCACGAGAAACGCCATCATTTTCTTGAGCTTTACGAGCCTTTGCTTCTTGCTTTAAGACTTCAATTTCTTCAGGTGTTAGGTCAGCAATTTCTTCTGGTGCAGGTTCTTCAGCAAATTCTTGTGTTGAAAAAACTGCTTCTGAATTGGCAGAAAACTCATAATTTAGAGAAGCTGCAGCGAAAGTTGCTCTAGTTTTCATAGTAGCAACAATGTCATCAAGGTCTGTAGCTGCGCCTTTCCAGTTCTCTGGAATGATCTCTTCTTTATTAAGGCCAATAGCACGCTTCATAATATGGCGTTTTACCTTGCCACGGCTTCCTGGCTTTGAGCGGCCATAAGCACGGATAGCATTTTTTAGGTCCTGTGCATTTCGGATTGGGTATGAACCATCTGGAAGTGCTTTTCCTTCTTCAGCCAAACGCATACGAACCTTGCGAGAAATGACAGCCATTTCATTTTCTGGGTCATCATCAAACATTTCAAGCATGTAGTCATAGTCAAGATCTGTGTCTTGCTTTACCTTTGCTACCTTTGCAGCAATTAGAGCTTTCTTTTGCTCTAGTTGTTCGTTTTGAAAAGCTTGAATACGAGCACGAGCATCATTAGCTGAAGCAATTAGTGCTTCTTTTTGAGGTTGCTCTAAAGCTTCAATACGATTCTTCATTTCTAGAAGAGGATCGCTCTTCAACTGTGCAAGTACTTGAGCTCCAGCTGCAACAAGTGCCATAACTGAACCTGATGCAACACGAGCACGAGCAATTGGGAATCCTGGAACATTTACTTGGCAAACTGCCACAAGTTCCAATGAATTCTTAATTGGACGCCAGTCACCTGAAGGTGCTGATGCACGAAGTGCACGGATTTGTTCTGGAGTAGATCCTGGACGAACTGAGCCAGCGACCCAAATTCCATAGGCATCTTCACCAGCATGAACATCTGCAATTGCTGATGCTGTATCGTCATAGTGACGTACTGCTTCAGATGCTGATGCTTCCAGCGATGCGTGTCCCCCCGCAAGAGTTAACTGCCCTACTGGTACATCAGTACCATCATCTGTACGAACTACACCTGTATGGAAATATGCGTAACCGCTACGACTGCGTGGAGGTTTTGTTCCCATGCTCATACCAATATGATCTACATGCCATGCAGCAATGTGACCATATACTCGACCATCGTCGTCAACAGTTAGTGGTGTTGCTCCACTTAATTTTGGATTGTTAAACCACTCCTTTGGTGGGTTAACTGGAATTGCACCTGCGATCATTCCGCAAGCAACAAGCGCCGAAGCATCGAGAGGGTTTACTCCTTCGACATATACGCCGTCAGGGATATTCACTTCTTCCTCTTCTCCGCCGAGCTCATCGGCGAGTTGAATTGAGCATTCTTGGAAAGCTGGCTTCGGCACCAAAGTCACAGCCATGACTCGTGCTTTCTTGATCTTTATTTTACCGCTTTCTACCTTGGTGTCAGAGCCTTCTTTAACCTCTGGAACCTCTTCGTCACCCTCAAATTGATCGAGATCTGCCGAAACTCCACGAATGAAACCGCCACGAACTAGTCGTTCAGCTTCTTGTCCATATGAACCTTTATCAAAATAACCACGAGCATTACCAATACCATTGTCGGTACGGTCCATCTCAACAATCTTTCCTACAACGACAGAACCATTATGGCCTTCTCCCGTTTGAATTTGCCACAAAAGTGGAAGTGGAAGGTCTCTTACAGAGAGAGCTCCCTTTTCAATAATTCTTCCGTCTCCAGACTCTACTTCTTCAGGGATTACTAGAGGAATAAAGAACTCTGATCCATTTTGATCTTCCATGTCTCCGCCAGCAGTCATAACTCTTGCTCGAGCGTCTGCTGCTTTTGCACGAAGAATAAAAGTGCTCAAAAGTTCATCATAATTATGCAAAGTATCAACGCTAAAAGCGCCCATCTCACGATTCTTTTTATCTCCTGGCCAGTAGCCGTTTGCTTCCTTATGACGAAGAGCGCAATAGCCCTTAGCACGAGGTCCCATGTACTTGGCTAGTTGACGATAACAGCGAGTCCAATCGCCTGGAGTTCTCCAGCGAATCTTGGCTGCACCCTTACCGTATAACCAATAACGACGAAGCTTTTCTGCCTGACCACGATTTCTATCTGCTCCGCCAGCAGCAGTAATTCCTTTACTGTCTACTTGCTCTAAAACATCTACAAGAGTTGCATCATCTAAAACAACGACAGGTGGTGGGGTTGCACTTTTTAGATCAGTAAGTACTTGAGGGTCTGCAACCCATTTTCCTTGTTTTCTAACAAAAGAGACAGGTTCAATTGTTTTCTTTGTAGCTGGATGTATGGCAATTAAGTCCATAACAGCTTGAGGATCATCTGGTGAAACAACAGCTGCATGGATAACAGCTACGTCTGATGTTTCTGGTGTTAATGCAGTATCTTCTGCAGAAGCTTTGAGAGGTTTACCTGCTTTATCCAGATAAGGACTATCTACTCCTTTTTTCTCTATGTAAGGAGAAAGGAAAGGATTACGAGCTCTTCTGTACTCTGGTCCAGACTCAAGCCATTCTTTGAGTACAGGGATGTTGTATGCATTTACTGCTTTTACAGGTTTAGCATTATTTTTAGAATAATATTTCTCTAATGGATTAGCGCTTCTTGCTGCTGGTCCAGACATATCAACAGTGCTTGGTTTTTCTGCAACGTCTGGAGAAAGTCTTTGATCAGCTATCCATTGAGGATAGTTAGTAAGCATAGTATTTAGATTTGCTGCGTTAAGTGGTGGAAGAGTTCCAGGCATACGGATTGGAGAATCCATAGGAGTACGAGGCTCTCCAAGAATTCCTGAAGTATCTAACTCTCCTTCTGCAACTGCAGTAGGAATAGGAACATATGACTCAGCTGGTTCTGTCATATTTGCAGCAATACTAATTAAATTTCCATTATCTAGTTCTACTTGAGCGGTCTGTGTTTTAGCATCAAGAGCACGAATGTTTCCTTGATATTCAGGACGACCACCAATAATTACACGGCCACCCATTTTTGCAAATTTACCTGTTCTATCACGCAACTGGGCAGAAGCATTTTCTGATCTTTCTTCTGGGGTATAAACACCGTCACCTTGACCAGAGCTTGGAGTTTCTCCTGCAGCAGTTAAACTGTCATCAAAGAAGTCCCATGAATCAGACATTTCATCTTGAATAGCTAGATCATCTAGTAAATCCATATCAAGATCTGGGTAAGCGTCTTCATAAATTTTGTTTTCTTCTGGGTATAACTTATCTACCTTATGTGCAATAAAAGGTTCATTATCTAGAAGTGCAGCAATGAAAAGTGCAGTTTCTGTATCCACTGGAACATGTCCGCAAGGCACTAAACTGTTAGGGTCATCAAGAACCTTGTCATACATAGACATGTCAGCATCTGGCATACCCATGTCGTCCCAGTCGCCATCATCCCAAACATAAATATGACCTGCTGGTTCAATTCGATATAGGCGATCAATACCTGATCCATCTAAACGAATGCGTACAAAAAATTCAATTACATTATCTTCAGGCATTGTCTTAGAAACGATGAAGGAGTCGTAGTTAACTCTCTTTGGCATTTCAAAATCCATAGGATCTAATCCAGTAGCAATTAAAGAGTTTGATTTAGCCTTTTTGTTTTCACGTTCTACAATCGCTGTTGCCCATGAACGAGCAGCATCTCCACCCCAAAGAGCCCAAGCAATACGGCCATTAGATGGGTAATTCTTTTGTCCTGGCTTATAGCCAGTTCCCTTTTTGTCTACTTCGTGACGAGGAAAGTATTTAGCAATATGACGAATCTTGCGGATACCAATTTGACCACCACGAGCAAGAGTACGAGCAGTGTTAAGACCTACTGAAGTTCCGCCACGATTCTCTTCTTTGCGCCACTCAAGTCCACGTTTTGCTTCTGCTTTTACAGAGTCAGGAATTGTGTACATACGATCATTATTTGAAAAAACTTTAATATCTAGATCTGTTAAAGCTGCTGCTGCAAGTTCTACAGATGGCCCGCTTGGACGATTACTTTCTGCGTCCCAATTAGCTGCTGCAATAAGAGGTTCTTTAACGTCTAAAGCAACAACAAGATTTTTTGACTCATCCACTACAGCGCCAAGAGTGTCAGAAACGAAGAGGAATCTAGACCCATTACGACCAATGTAATCCATTATTTACTTTCCTCCGTAACTGGTCCGCCAGCTACCCATGCACGGCATGTGCGGGATGCAGCGCATTTAAAGTCGAATGCTTCACAATACCCTAAATCTCCAGCTTCGATTGAGCCCCAAGCATCGTTTCCTGTTTCATTACCGAGCCCAGAAGCAATGCAATCAAGCATCTTTGGAGTCTGAATAAACACAGCGCAATTGCCGCAAAGTTGCTTCTTTGCAGTATCTTTATCGACAGACCATTCGTCCGCAATTGCTTCCCAATACTCATCATTAGGCTCTAATGGGTTAAGAGGTCCATACATAGCGGTGTCTATAGCGTTCTTGCGGTTATCAAGGTTAATAGCAATATCTTGAGTAGCTGGAGGGCATCCTTCAGATGTCTCAACAGCTGCTGTCATCGATCTACCTTCGATAGAATAAGCTACCTCATACTTTTTAACATTGTCATATGTTAAAGGAGTTTTAGTAGCACTGGCACTATCAAACATTTCTGTAACTATTTTGTAGTCTTCTGGGAGAATGTCCATAATAGACATATTTTCCAAACTTTCATCGTCTTCGGACAGCAACTCCCATTGCTTATTCATTCGAGTAAAAATTCCGTAATCTTCAGTGTAAAAAATTTCTTGAAGAATGACATTGTCGCCATTTGAATAGACTAATGAAACGCCTTCTTTAGGGTACTCTTTAGCAGAAGATACCTTCATAGGTCCTCCATTTCGTCTTCATCATATGACTCGGCATTAGGATCTGCTTCGGCAATATCAAGTATTTTACGATATGCAGCTACTACCGTTTCTGCATATTTTTCTTTATCTGTCTTAGCCACTATTATACCGTCTTCTCTTGGTCTTCTTCTTCTTCAGGAATAGGTTCTTCAGGAGGCTCTGGGTTGTAGTCAGGACCTAGAGGGTCCACGATTTCATACTCGAAATCATCCGACATTTAGATTTCCCTTTCTGTAAGCGTCTTTAAGATCTTCTGCAATTTTACGACCAAGTACTTTATTAGTGATAAAAATAAGATTCATTCTATATTCTACACCATGAGGATCAAATGCCTTTGCCACGCTAATTGCTGTAGCAAAATGAGCAATCTCGTGAAGAATAGACGGTTCATTTTTTGATAAAAGACTGTTAATTTTTAATGATGATCTCCATGCACCATTTTTAAAGCCATAACTATATTTACCACCTGCTTTTTTACTAGTAATCAGACTTACTGGAGGTCTTCCCATTTGTCCTCCATCACCAAAGGCTTCTACAAACCAATCAGCAGTTATTATATCTCTTACATATTTTTGAACACCTTTTGCAGACCCGTCTAAATGTTCTTCTCCTATTGAAGATTCAATATATCTTGAGCTTTCACGGTAGGCGTCATCAAAGTCTTTAGAGTATTTTTTATAAGCTGCTACATAAGAGTCTCTATCTTGAAAATCTTCACGTTTAGGAGCAACAGGTCGTTTCATAGGTCTTTGTAATTGAGGCGTCCATACTTCTTCTGCAGCATATACCTCTCTAACACCTACATCGGCACGACCTTTTTGTCTATCAAATACTTCTCTAGGGCTGAGATTATGTCCACCTTTTACACCAGCAGGTTTTATGTCATCTTCTGCAATCTCTTCTCCAGTTCTACCCTGCTCTCCTACATTTGGCTCTGGAGTTGGTTCTGATGTTGTAGGTGCTTCTCCTGCAATCTCATCACCAGTTTTTCCTTCGCTACCAACACCTTCGCCAACAGACTCAGTTGGGTTTCCATCTTCATCAACCTTAGCTGGCTCTTCTTGCTTGCCAAGCATGTGGTCTACAGCCTTCTGTGCTTGCTTTGCTGCTTTTACAATCATCTGAGGATCATTTTTTACTGCTGGCAACCATGATTTGGCATATGCAGCAACGTTCTCGAAGTCAATCTTTACACCAAGACGAGCTGCTACAAGTGCAACAGTAATCTCTGCAATAAGCTCTTCCTCACCACGGCTTTCTAAATGCTTTCCGTAGTTGTCTAGAAGTTCTTGTCTATTTAAACGTGATCTATGTCCAGTGCTATGTGCTAACTCGTGAACAAGAGTTTCAAAGAATGCTTGATCTGTCTTAAACTGTTCACGCTTTGGAAGCTTAATAATGTCTTCTGTAGGACTATAAAACGCTTGATCTTGAGCTACAAAAAGAATTTCTGGTTTGTCTTTATATGACTCAAGAATTGCTGTTTCACCTTCTGTAACTGGGATTGGTTCTCCCTTTACAAGAGCTGGAAGATTAATATTATCTGCTTGTTCAGCATTGAAAACTGTGATTACTTTTGGTGGTCGATAAACAAAAACTTTTTCTTTTGTTCCGTCTGGTTTTTCAACCTCTTTAAACACTGGCTGCCAGTGAATAATTTGAGTTCCCTTTTCACCACGACGAATATTTCCACCAAGTTTTTCGGCTTGCTTGTAAGTAAGGAATCGGTTGTCTGTCCAACCATTTTTATCCATAGCTGCCCAGAGAACAAGGATGTTTGATCCTTCGTATGTTTTACCTGTAGCAACGCTTGTTGGAAGGAATCCTCCACCAGTCCAAGGCTTTTGCCATGGAACAGTTCCTCTTTCGATTGCTTCAATAATTGCATTAGCAACCTTTTCAGTTGCTGGATCAATTTTTTCAGATGTTTTTACAGTGCTTTCATTGAACTCATCTTCAGTTACTTTTTCAGTAGGAAGAGTCATTTCCATAAAGTTTTCTATAACTGTAGGTTTCTTTGGAAGCTCGTCTTCGTCTTCGGTGTAATCTAAAATCCAATTAAGTGGACCTGGATCTAGCTTCTTCTGTGCACGAGTAAGTGCGACATATGCAATACGAAGCTCTTCATCTGATGGCATCTCAAGTTCTGTATCTGACGGAGTCTTAGCATCTTTCTTTTTCTTTTCACGAGGTCCCCAGAAGTCGCTAAAAATACGAACGTTGTTCCACTGCAATCCTTTTGCCTTATGCAAAGTAGTTACAACTACGTCAATTTCTTCTTCTTCTTCTTCACCTGCATCTGGTGCAAAACCGCCAACAGCTCTGCGTAAATCATTAATAGCTTTTTGACGATCTAAATCATCTTCAACTTCTTTATACCATTGCTTTCCTGTTGCATCCCAACGGAACTTTTGATCTTTAATTAAATCTTTACCTTTAAATGTTCCATTACCTGAAAGGCGAATTGCATTGCCTTTAACTTCGTAGTTAATATTGTTTCCAATAGAACCTTTAGCTCCATCTTCTGCTTGATCTAAAGTAATCTTTTTAAAATCAGATGATGGCTTTAGATCTACTTTTTCAGATTCAGGTGTTATAACTTTTACTCTTTTAAGAATATCTCTAATAGATCCAAGACCGTTTTGTACAACTAAATCGTATAAAGATTTTACTTTTCGACCTTCGCCTTTTTCAACAGCTTCTTTTACTTCAGACCAATTTTTAAATTCTGCAAGGTCT
>Ga0208788_1000554_pt1 | contig 18280 bp, 9 predicted proteins | sample Wag4_2014_7_11_3_FD_187363 | JGI IMG/M metagenome (GOLD analysis project Ga0208788, IMG submission 187363) | Fresh water mixed with fracking chemicals microbial communities from Ohio, USA - Utica-2 Time Series FC 2014_7_11 (SPAdes) (version 2) ...
GTTCCCGAGGTCAAAGTTAATGTTTCACCGGCCGATAAAATTCGGTTGCTTGGTGAATTACCTGAAGTTGCGGTATTGGAATCAAATGTGACTCCTGAACCCCATTGCGCATACAAGGTTACATTTGCTGTGACGGTATAGGTATCGCCTGCTCTATATGCAGTTCCTTGCGCATTTGCCTGGGTATTCCAACCAAGGAACGAGTTTCCGGTTTTAGCAAGAGTTCCAACATTGCCCGAAAGAACAACAGCTGTGTCTGCGACCATCAACTGAGGTAACGGAACCCTGCCAGATGTTGCAGTATTTGAATCGTAAGTTATGTAGGAGTTCCATTGTGCGTAAAGTGTCAAATCTCCGGTAGTTGAACCAAAGTTTGTTGTGCGCTTCGAAGCGATGGCTGGAGTCCACAAACCATATTTACTCTTTAGGTAACCTTCGATCTGTTGCATCTGAGCGCTGGTAGTTGCGGTTTCATAAATAAGGACTTCAGCAACTTCCCAATCAGAAATATCACGTCCGATACCGGAATTATTATTAATCGTAAGATTATTGGGCATATAAGTTGTTGAACTTGCTGCAGTATTTCGGATTCTGCCATCGCTTCTAAAGTTATTTCCAGAATCACAGTTATACACCCAATTAGTTCCTGTTTTCCCGCTCGATGGTGTTACCCAATTATTATGGTGCGCCACATCTACCGATCCATTCCAAAAACCACTGAGCCAATTCTCAGAGAAAGTATCAAAAATTCTGCCTCTGTTTGCGCCCGCATATCTAGCTACGTAGCAGAGCGTGTAAGACTCCAGCTTCGGATTAGGCAGAGTAATTCCTGCAGTTGTTCCACCTTTAACAGCGGTGACATTCTTTGTTGATCCATTTGCTGGAGCATTAGTTACCACGGTGGGGATACCACGCACGGTTGTTGCATCGCGATTATTTCCTGATGAATCTAACCAAACCTTTGAATCAGCGTCGTAGTTGCTGGCTTCGTATTGCATGTATGGCTGAGGCAATCCGGTCAAAAGCCCATTAGTTGCATATCCATAAGTATCTGCAAAATAGCTTTCAATCTGTTGCATCTGAACTGTAGTTAGATATGAGTCATAAGTAATTACTTCAGCAACTTCCCAGTCTGAGTTGTATCCCTGAACTCCGTAGAGTCCTGCGTTAATTGAGAGTGATGCGGGAAGATACTTTGTAGTCGAAACTGCCGTTGATTTATTCACGCCATTGAATCTAAAGGTGTCCCCAGAATCACATGCAATATTCCAATTAATGTCATCTTTGGTGCCAGTTGAAGATGTGATCCAGGCATTGTGATGAGCGACCCCTGAGTTATCGCCTTCAAGAAAGCCTGATAGCCAGTTCTCGGCGAGTGCTTCAAAAATTCTTGCTCGCGTTGCGCCGGCATAGCGCGCCACAAAACATAAGGTGTATTCATTGAGTTTCGGATTAGGAAGAGTGATTCCTGATGAAGTTGTGCCACGGATCGTTGTGAAGTTCTTATCAAATCCGTTAGCTGCTCCTGAAGTTGTTTTCGTCGGAGTGCCGCGAACGGAAGTGGCGTTTCTTCCATTTCCTGAAGAGTCGACCCAAACCTTTGTGGATGCGTTGTAATCGCCAGCGACATAGCGCATATATGGCTGCGGTAGACCTAAAAGATCTGAATTGGCACTGTAATTCGTACCCTTGCCATTGGATTGGTTATTCCATCCATCCCAGAAATAACCAGTCTTCGCCAAAGTGTTTGGGTTATCTGCAATTGTCGTGACTGGTGACCCTGAAGTTGCTATCTGATCAGCTGGTGGAATTCCAGAGGTATTTGTATTTCCATCGTACTGAATTCGATATGACCACTCTGCGTACAAAGTTGTATTTGTACGCTCTAAGGCTGTTCCAGTGTCGTAATGTGTTCCGGTTCCATCAGCCTTGGTATTCCAGCCAGTAAATCGGAAACCTGGCTTTTCCATGCTATTTACATTTGGAGATGCAATCCAAGAATCCGACGGATCATTCCAGTGGATAACCACCATTCCATCGCCACCTTTTGCGGTGTAGAAGTTAGTTGAGTTTCCATTTCCGCCAAAGCCAACGCCAATTGTTGAATCGCCACCATTTCCAAATGGATACGAGTAATTAAGTGAGAAAAGACCACCTGGTGCAGTCGCTGGTGTAACAATTCCACTGGCACCGACTGTGCCAGCAATGAGAGTTCCGCGAGTGCCATCTAAGAATCCAGAGCCACCGCCACCGCCACCATTGGAGTTTGCCCCATCGCAATGACCGCCGCCGCCGCCGAATAGACCGCCGCCACCGCCACCGCCACCTTCATTATTTGTCGAAGGATGTCCTGCACCAGATCCACCATGTTGTGAACGTCCAGCAGTTGGTGCGATTGAACATAGAGTGGTTGCAGTTGCTGCTGCGCCGCCCGCAATCAAAGTTCCGCCGCGACCAGTGCGATTTGCAAATGTTGCACCCGTACCTGCCCCGATGGATCCACCACCACCGCCGCCATCCGAAGAAGCACTACCTGGTGAAGATCCACCGCCGCCGCCGACAATTATTAAAGGCGTTGAAGTATCAGAGCCAGAGAAGATTCCAGACATACCTCCGCCGGAACTTCCTTTGTAGGCATTAGGCGAAAGTCCACCTGCACCACCGCCGCCGTATTGAGGTGTTAAGTCGAAGGCTTCACCGCTTTGGCCAACAACAACAGTAAATGTTTCAGGGCTTCCGGTAGTTGTTATCGTTGACTTGGCATAACCACCTGCACCGCCTGCACCATTGGCAGACCAACCCGCGTGATAAACACCTCCACCGCCTGCGCCCCAAGCCTCGACAAGAATTTTGTCTCCGGCCGGAATATTGTCAGGAACGACAAATGTTTGATCAAAGTTCGTAGGTGCAGGATTTGCTATTGCATCGTAGTTGTACGCAATTTCTGCTGCAGTCAGTGCGCGGTTATAAATGCGGACTGAGTAAATCTTTCCGTTGAAGAAGTTCGTTGGAGAGCTGTTGTTATACACCGCTCCAATGAGGAGGTTTACAGTGCTCGCATAAGATGTTCCGAAAGTTGTGGTTCCGCCGTTAGAAACACCATTAAGGTAAGTTGAAAGCGCTGAACCTGAGAATACCTGAGTGGCTACATATTTATTTCCCGTGGAAATTGAAGATGGTCCGTCGACAGTATTTGGGTTAGCTTCAAATGAGTACCTAACCTTTGTTCCGTTTAGCAAGGTAAAATAGTTTCCTGCAACGCCAGAGTTATAGCGAGAAACAAGCGCTTGTGTTCCCGTCACAGAATTAGGCTTGAAGGTGACTTCTAAAGTAAATGCTCCAGATGTGTAGTTCAGTACATTTCCAAGATTGAAATACTGATTTGTTCCATTTAAAGTCCATGCTTTTTCAACCGAGTCAAAAGTGGGTGAATTAACTGCGGTTGCGACAATCCCGCTGATTGAGTTGTCATACCAAGATGTTCCATTAATGTAATTTGGAATAGCCTCAAGATTTAACGCATCGGCCCTCAGTGGCAACTTCGGAGTTGGGAATTTATATGTGCGACAGTGCGTGTATCCGGTTTCAACCTTGCAGCCATTTCCATTGGCACCTGCGGGACTAACAACTTGAGAGGGCGCAGAGCCAGAACTGGCCCCATTAGCCAGGTAGGTCAAAACCGCATTGAATTGAGCGTACAAAGTGGCAGTTCCGGTAGTCGTATAAGAAGCACCTGCCGCGTATGAAGTACCGCTGCCATTTGATTCGGTATTCCAGCCATAGAAAGTTAGCCCCGCTTTCTTCACATTGGTGGGGCTAGGTAAATTAAAGGTTCCATTGCCGGTTCCGGTTGTATTGACTGCCGAAGGCGCAGTTCCAGTATCGGCACCGTTTAAGCTAAATGAAATAGTTGCACTCCACTGTGCGTAGAGCGTTATGTCGCCAGTTGCAGATTTCCAATTCGTTGCACCAAGTGCGTAATTACTTCCAGATCCATTGGCCAGGGTGTTCCACCCGGTTAATCGATAACCTGTGCGAGTGAGCGCCGTACCCGAATCGAGGTTGATGGTTGAGATCGACGATGTAACGGTGACGGAATCGGCGAGAGTGTTCGCTGCAGATGTAAATCCATTTCCATCATATGTAACAACGTAATTCCACTCTGCAAATAAACGTAGAGGTCCTTGAGGAACAAACTGAGCTCCTGGTGCAATCTCTGTACCGGTGCCATCTGCTGCCGTATTCCAACCAGCGAATGTGAATCCTGGTTTAGATAACGTTCCCTGAGTTGGAGCGGTGAGTGTTTCTCCAAGTGTTGATTGTGTGAGAGTGCTTGCAGATGGCGCACCAGATACTGCCGTGTTTGTATCAAAAGTTACTGCTGATAAAAGATCAAAGGTGATGACGAGAAAGCCTGATCCACCGTTTCCGCCAGTTGCTCCTGCACCTGCACCACCACCACCACCGCCGCGGTTTGCCAAAGCGGCCACGCCATTTGCACCATTGAGTCCACCAGTGCCAGCTTCGCTTGTTCCACCAGTGCCAGCAATTCCAGTACCCCAGACACCACCACCGCCACCAGCACCATATGTTGTGGTGCTTCCGGCCATATTTGAAGTTACGCCGGCAACACCATTACAAGCGTTTGAATTTTGAACTGCGCTGCTCCAGCCGCCTCTTCCACCAACGCCACCAGTTCCTCCACCGACTCCAACCGCAGGCGCACTTGTCGTTGTTGAACATAGCGATGGCTTGGTTGAGCTTCCGTAAGTAATTCCCCCGCCTCCACCTCCTGCGGTATAGACGGTCTTATCAATTGTTAGCGTTGTTGCAGCGCCGGCTGTTCCGTTATTTGTATTTACTCCACCGGTTCCACCGGCTCCGATTGTCCTTACAACAACCTGTCCTGATCTGACAGGGATATTGAGTTGAATGTTTGTTCCACCACCCGAACCACCAGTACCAGCATTTCCAGCGCCACCGCCTCCGCCACCGACAATCATGAAATCAATTTCTGTCTGCCCGACAGGAACTGTCCACGCACAGGTATCTACAGTGTTGAAGGTTGTGATCTGCTGGCTATTTGCGTAGTTCGTATTTGTTGCACACGTTGGAATCCATTCAGCGAAGAGAGTCGTGCTTAGCTGGGTTGTAAAGGTATCGCTGATGTTAAAACGTGTAGCAAGACCACCTGTATTTAATGTATTCCATCCCACTAATGTGTGACCGGTACGAGTAAGTCCATTTGGATTTCCGGGTAAGTTCACCGTTGATCCCATATCGATATTCATCGTTGTTGGGACAGAACCGCTAGTGCTTCCATTTGCATTAAATGCCAAGGTTCCGCGCCAGATAGCAAAGAGCGTCTGATTTCCTGTTGCGGTAAAGGTCTCACCTAATCGATAGGTTGTTCCGGATCCATTTGCCGCGGTATTCCAACCCGAGAGCACATAGTTAGTGCGCAGCAGCGATGTGGGGCTGGGTAAACTGAAGGTGTTGCTAGCTGAACCTCTTGTGGTAACTGATGCCGGGACAGTATTTGAAGCACTTGTGAGATTGTTTCCGTTAAATGTAATCGTGGAGTTCCACTGAGCAAAGAGTGTGATATTTCCCGTTGCTGTATACGGATTTAGCCCTGCTGCAAAGTTTGTCCCGGACCCATCAGCTGCGGTGTTCCATCCTGCGAATGTGTATCCGGTTCGCGCAAGTGCGGATGCTGTCTCTAAGGAAGTTGTACGAGTCCAACGCGTTGCAGCCGATGGAACGGTTGCCGTATCGCTGGTATTGCCATTTCCATCATAGGTAATGGTGTAACTCCAACGTGCATAGAGAGTCAGATCGCCAGTTGGAGTAATTGACACCCCTGCGCCATATGACGTGCCAGTGCCATCCATCTTGGTATTCCAACCACTGAATGTGTAGCCGGTTCGCGCGAGAGAAGTACCCGAATCCAAAGTTACGGGTTGACCCTGTGAAGTTTGGATGACTGGCGAAATCGGTCCACCAGAACCACCATTTGCATCAAAGAGAACTGTCGCTTGATATCCGCGGGCAATGATGTAGACAACGCCATCACCACCATCTGCGCCAGTATTTCCTGATCCGCCGCCGCCGCCCAGGCCATCAACACCTTGCGAACCTGTACCTAAATCTGTTGTTGCGCCGTTTCCGCCGCCGCCCAAACCTCCGAGCGCCGTTGCAACGCTATTCCATTTTGCTCCGCCACCACCGCCGCCGTAGTACGTCATCACTCCGGTTTCATTGAAATTGCTCTGCACACCAATTCCACCGGTTCCACCTGCAGCACGAGATAGACCTGCGCCGCCTGCGCCGCCGCCACCGCCAGAACCGTTTGTCGAACCATCGCCACCTTTGCGCGAAACTCCACCAGTTCCTGTCGTACCCGTTGCCACTGTTGCGTTATCGGCATATGCGCCGCCACCGCCAGAAAAACCGCCGTTATTCGGTGTTCCATCTGGGTTGAGGTTTGAGCCACTTCGGCCGCGCCCACCACTGCCGCCAAATGCTGTAACACTTAATCCCGTTGCGGTAATTGAGCTAGTTCCACCTTGCGCGCCGCCGAGTGTTTGACTTCGGGCGGCACCACCTGAACCCGTGACGATGGATGCGACACCAGAAAGTGTTACCCCGGTACGAGTCTCAACCTGACCACCACCGCCAGCACCGCTGTGATTTGATGATGCACCACCACCGCCACCAACTACAAGGATGTCAACGCTAGAAAAATTCTCTGGCACATCCCAGGCACAAAATCCTGGATTGCTAAATTTCCAAATCGCATCTCCGCCGCTTCGGGTGAGCGTGGGAGTACATACCGGTCCCCACTGTGCATACAAGGTGAGGTGTTCGGTTGGCGTGTATGTCGCGCCTGGAGAAACGATGACACCGCTTCCATTAGCAGCTGTATTCCAGCCCATAAATGGAAGTTCGTCTCTGGTTAGCGTGCCCTTCGTCGCTAGTGAAACAGTACCGCCAACTACAGTTTGTGTGACAAACCCTGAAGATGGTTCGCCTGTTCCGCCGTTGGGATCATAAACAATTGTGAACAAGTTATAACGTGAACACTTTGGTGCAACACGATCAAGCCAGGCGCCCGTAACTGCCCACGCGCCAGTAACTGCTTGACCTCGAGCACATGGTGCATTACCTAAATCTCCTGCTCCTGCAATAAGTGGGCTGACTTCAGGTGTATCAACGAGCGATGGCAAAGTGGCACAGAGAAGTCCGCCACCATTTGCATATCCATTTGCTTGGATACGAAAACCAACAGCAACCTTTCCTGTTGGGCAAAAGACATTTGTAGGCGGGCTTCCGTAGAGGTTGTACTTACTTGAGTTACTCGTAGTGTGGGCGGTGTTCGGCATCGTTCCATCTGCGTTGAGCGCTCGACACCAAATACCAACACCTGATGTGCCTTGAATTGAAAAGCCAACAACTACCCAGTTCGAGGGACAACTCGCCTGACGATAGGTATCACCACCACCGCCGCCGCCGTAATTTACGGCGTCATATGGATTAGAAAAATAAGTGGAATTTGCTAGCGCTTTCGGTGCCGTCACCACGGCTACCGGCAACGAGGTGAAGAGGCCGGCGAAAAGGGCGTATATGAGCCATCGCGAAATCTGGGTGCGCGTCGGCAGAGCCCGCTTTAACCCCACAGAAATCACGTTGTTTTACCTCTTAATTAGCACCGGTTTACAGTGTCTAATTTTAGAATTGGGGTGAGATGGAATCTATAGAAAAGGGTGACTCCGAGGAAACCTCACCCCTAATTTCACCCCATGGGTTTTTCTGATCAAAAATAGAAAAATTTTCAGAATTCTTTAAGGAAATTATTGGAGATTAACAAAACCCTTATAAATCAATGCTTTTTTCGACAATAGTTAACCACGCCAAGATTGATTTAGTGGTCGTCCTTCTGCGTAACCAGATGCAGATTGAATTCCAACTACGGCGCGTTCGGCAAACTCTTCTAGTGATCTGGCACCTGCATATGTGCAAGATGAACGTAGACCAGAAATGATTTCATCAATTAAATCTTCAACTCCGGGACGTGTTGGATCTAGATACATCTTTGAAGAGGAAATTCCTTCTTCAAATAGGGCTTTTCGAGCGCGATCGAACGCATCTTCTTTAGATGTACGTGCCGCTACTGCGCGCTTAGATGCCATGCCGAATGATTCTTTATAAGGACGTCCCGCGCTGTCGCGAAGAAGATCGCCAGGTGATTCATATGTTCCTGCAAACCAAGAACCGATCATTACTTGTGATGCGCCAGCCGCAAGTGCGAGCGCAACGTCACGAGGGTGGCGAACGCCACCATCTGCCCAAACATGTTTGCCAAGTTTCTTTGCTTCGGCTGCACATTCAAGTACTGCAGAAAATTGTGGGCGGCCAACGCCTGTCTGCATACGTGTTGTGCACATCGCACCTGGTCCTACGCCGACTTTAATGATGTCAGCGCCTGCAGCGATTAGGTCACGAACGCCTTCTGCTGTAACAACGTTTCCTGCAACGATTGGCACACCTAGGTTGAGTTTCTTAATACTCTGCAGCGCTTCGATCATCTTCTTCTGATGGCCATGTGCAGTATCTACAACAAGGACATCTGCTCCAAAAGAAACTAACTTCGCAGCTTTTTCTGCGATATCGCCGTTAATGCCAACAGCAGCTGCAATTCGTAAGCGGGCTTTTGCATCTAGAGCTGGTTTATATAAAGTGGCGCGTAGCGCTCCCGTGCGAGTTACGATTCCAACGAGTTCGCCATTTGCGGATACAACGGGTGCAACAGTGCGCACCTTTTCGTTTAGAAAATCAAATGCTTGTCGGGGATCGAACGTGTCTGACATGGTTGTCAGTTCTTGCGTCATTACCTGACCAAGTTGTGTAAAGCGATCGACGCTATGCAGATCATCTTCGGTGATAATTCCAACCGGCTTCTTGCCTTCAACAACCACAATTGCGCCATGCGCGCGCTTATTAATCAAACTTGTTGCATCTGCAACTGTCTGCTGTGGCGTCAAAGTAATAGGAGTTTCAAAGAATGTATGGCTAGCTTTAACTGAGGCGATCACATCTTCAACAATGGCCAGCGGAATATCTTGCGGGATAACCACAATTCCGCCGCGACGTGCGACAGTCTCGGCCATGCGGCGACCTGCGATTGCAGTCATGTTTGCAACCACTAACGGAATTGTTGTTCCGGTGCCGTCCTGAGTATCTAGATCAACTTCCATGCGGCTAGAAATCTCTGAATTAGAGGGAGCCATAAAGACATCGTCATAGGTGAGGTCGAATTGTGGCTCGGTTATAAAGCGCATGGAATGAGCCTAACTCTTGTAGCTAATTTAATGAGCGGAGACGAGGAGATTTGAACTCCTGAAGGGTTTAACCCCTTACCTCGTTAGCAGTGAGGCGCACTCGACCGGGCTATGCGACGTCTCCAAGTACAGATCTGAGTTTACAGGTAGTTGCTTACCGCGTGAAACGCTTCTCCTGCATCAACGCATCCCAGATGACGGCTTGGGCTGCAAGGGCATCCTGTGAATTCTGAGCCTGATTTAAGGCGTTGATATCAACGCGATCGCAGACTTCTTCGAGGTAGGTAATGATTTCGATGCTGCGGGTGAGTGCGCGCACTGGATCTTCGCGGAATGGGAATTGATCAAGCAAAATTGGATCTGACCAATTAATACTGCGAAGCGCCAACATGTATTCGATAGTTTCGAATAGGTGCACTGAGGCAACTGGTAGATCGTCATCCCAACCGCGCCAGTTATCGTTTAGTTCGGCGCTAACTAGCTTGCCATGGCGATGGATAAGTAGAAGCGACTCTGCAGGTGTCTCTTGCGCCATTAGCGAATGGCCGAAGTCCATCACGATTCCGACGTTATCAACTTTCATTTCGCTGATCGCAAGAAGAGTTTTGGCAGCTGTTGCCAGAGTCATACGAACGCGAGGCTCTTTACATTTATATTCAATGGCAAATTGCACCTTTGGATTTTCATTTGCAAGGTCGCGGATGCCATTGATGGTGTAATCCCAGATCTGTAAATAATTTGCTTGCAATGGGAAATCAAAACCATCTTGGCCCGGCCAGAATTTAACGTAAGTTGCGCCAAGGATTTCGGCTGCTGCGATTGCCTCGCGCACGCGATCTTTAGTTTGTGAACGCAGTTTGGTATCAGGGTTGGTAAATGAGCCCTTTACATATTCGCGCATGTAGATATGTGGAGTTGTTGCGCGGCAGATGAGTCCGTTGTCATCGAGCATCTTCTTGATCTCAACTGCGGTGCGCTCTGGAATATCAAATGGCACATTTATATCTAGGTGCTTAAGGCCAGGGACTTTGGCAGCATCTTCAATCATCTGCTGGCTGGTGCGCGTTGGGCCGTAGCCATCGCCGGCATAGCGATCAACAAATTGGCCAAAGGCCCAGATGCCTGCTCCGTAAGTTAGCTTTCCCATTTTTGCCTTCTTTCTACTTAATGTTTAGATCTTAGGTCTTTTACTTAGCGCTGAATAGAGTTTTGTTTGGTTTTTCCCGCGGGCCGCAAGAAGCGCTTTACGCCATGTTTTAAGGCGTTCTTGACGTTCTGGCTCTGAAATCTTTGGCAGGTACTCGTCATATTTCAATTCAATCTTTTCGATATCTGAAAGTGTGGCAAGACCTGCACCTAGCGCTGCAACCATCGCAGCGCCGAAGGCAGATAGTTCAAGGAGTTGTGATGATTTAATCTTCTTACCACTTAGATCTGCCAACATCTGCATTAGATATTGATTGCGCGCTCCTCCACCATCGGCATAAAGGGTTTCGATTTTTACATTGGATTTTGCGAAATCTTCGAGCACATCGTTTATCTGTGCAGCAGTTGATCTCAGCGCGGCTGCTGCAAGATCTGCGCGGCTGCTACCTCGGGTAAGCCCAGCGATGATTCCGGTGGCTTCACGATCCCACCACGGAGCGCCAAGTCCGTTAAAGGCGGGTACTAGTTCTACAACCTGCGCTGATTCAGGCGCTAACTTTGCTAACTCATCTGGAGTTGTCCCAAGGAGTTCTGCAAGCCAAACCAAGGTAGAACCGGTGGAGAGAATATTTGCTTCGGCAGCGCGCGTAATATTTTGATCAAGCACCCAAGCAACAGTTTGCGGATTGGTTTCAGTAAGTCCCATCAGCGATGTTCCAGTACCAAAAGTTGCTTTGAAGTAACCAGTCTTCCAACCTTGATGAGCAAAGAGTGCAGCATGAGAGTCGCCCATGATGCCAGAGAGCGGAATATCGTTGGTTAGACCGAGGGCTTCCATATTGGTGCAGTTAAGTTTCTCATTAGAGGAACAGACCCGTGGCAATTGGTTCTCTGGTATTCCGAATATAGAAAGTAGCTCGGGGCTCCATTGCCCGGTTTGAATATCTAGTAATTGGGTACGGCTGGCGCTTCCTGCTTCAACGATATGGCCGGCACCGAGTTTGAAGGCGATCCAAGAATCAATGGTGCCGATGCAAAGATCCGCACCTTGATAATCGTTATTTTCAAATAGCCATTGCGCTTTAAGCGCAGAGAACATCGGGTCTAATTCCAGACCGCTAATCGCCTTCACTTGGGCAGCGTTTTTCGCTTGTTTTGCTGCTATTTCTGAGGCTCTGCGATCTTGCCAGGTGATGATCTTGGATAACGCTTTTCCAGTTTTGCGATCCCAGAGTAAAACTGATTCGCGCTGAATACTTAATCCGACTGCGGAAATCTTGTGGGCCTTGGTTATCTCTTTGCTTGCAGTAACAACTGATTGCCAGATTTCTTCGGGATCTTGTTCTACCCAACCGGGTTGCGGAAAAGTTGTCGCAATCTTTACATCAAGTTGGGTAAGCACTTCACCATTTAAATTTATTGCTAGCGCTTTGGTAGATCCACTGCCTTGGTCAATTGCCAGAATTATTGGCGAACTATTTTCCATGCTTTAAGAGCTCTCGGGCAGAGGCCACTATTGAATCTGCGGTTAAACCGTAATGTTCTAAGAGATATGAAACCGATCCCGTTGGTGCAAAGGTATCTGCACCAAGTAATTTCATGGCAACTGGATGGTTCTGCACAACAAACTCAGCGATTGCACCGCCGACTCCGCCACGAGTAACAGATTCTTCGGCGGTGATAATCGCCTTGGTCTCCTTCGCTGCCGCCAAGATTTCCGCGGTATCTAGTGGTGAAACAGTTGAAAGATTTATTACACGAGCCGAAATTCCCTCTGCCTTTAATTGCGCGGCTGCAGCAACTGCTCTTGAAACTAGCGTGCCCGTTGCAATAATTGTTATATCGCTGCCTTCGATAATGCGCATTGCTTTATTGGGAAGAAATGCTGGACTCTGTCCTTGTGAAACTGAAGGAACTTTAAAGCGACCGATACGCATAAAGACTGGGCCAGTTGTATTGGCAGCCCAAGTAACTGCCTCTTTAGTTTGTGCTTCATCTGCTGGCAAAATAATTGGCAACGAATCAAGTGCGCGCATCCATGCAATATCTTCAATCGAATGGTGAGTTGGTCCGAGTTCACCGTAAGAAACACCTGGGCTCATCCCGCAGAGCTTTACATTGGTGTGCGTGTAAACCACATCAGCTTTTATCTGCTCAAGAGCGCGACCAGTTAAAAATGGCGATGCTGCGCATACAAATGGGGTAAATCCAGCGTTGGCTAGGCCTGCGGCAACACCGACCATATTTTGTTCTGCGATTCCGACATCGATTAAACGATCAGGAAAGAGATCGCGGAATTCGCCTAAATTACTTGAGCCGACTGAATCGTTGCAGACGACAACGATCTTGGGATTTTCAGTTGCTAGTGCAATCAAAGTTTTGGCAAAGATGATGCGGTTATCGAACTCTTCCAATTTTTCGCTCATTGCTTACCCAGTTGTTCAAGTGCGGCTTCAAATTGTTCAGTAGTTGGAACTTTATGGTGCCATTCGGCTTTGCCTTCCATAAAGTCAACGCCCTTACCCTTTACGGTCTGCGCGATTATGACTCTTGGTTTGGTCTGTGGGTCGGTGAAAGCTTTAAGAAGAGCAGCATGATCATGGCCATCTAGAACTACAACTTCCCAACCAAATGATTCAAACTTTTTATCTAGTGGGTCAAGTTCGTTAGTCTTTGAAGTTGGGCTTCCCTGCTGGAAACCATTGCGATCGACTACGGCGATTAAATTAGTTAACTTGCGGTGGCCAGCAAACATCGCTGCTTCCCAGTTGCTTCCCTCTTGTAATTCGCCATCTCCCATAACTACAAAAGAGCGGCTGCCGTTCTTTGCTAGCTGCGCACCGATTGCAGTGCCAACTGCGATGGGAAATCCATGGCCAAGTGGGCCAGTATTTGATTCAACCCCTGGAACTTTATTGCGGTTAGGGTGGCCGTTGAGTTTGCTAAGTGGTTGGGCAAAAGTCTTGAGATCTTCAACTGGAAAGAAGCCGCGTAGTGCGAGCGTTGAATAAAGCGCAACTGCGGCATGGCCTTTACTCAAAATCAACCGGTCACGATCTGCTTTATTCGGATCCTTTGGATCAACCTTTAAAACAGCGCCAAAGAGCGTTGCCAAGATATCGGTTACAGAGAAATCTCCACCGATATGGCCCATGCCAGCGCTTTTTATGGTGTGAAGAATTTGAATGCGAATTTCGCGCGCTAAATCAGCGATTTCGCGCGTACTCGTTGTCATAGTGCCTTAACCCTATGCGTAAATTAGACGAGGTCAATACCAGAAATCAAGGGTTTCTTATTTTTCCTGGTTCGGTACTCTTGGAGTTATGAGCGACAAAGTTGAAGCCCCAGAAGTAAAGAATGCTCGCCCATACGATGTTGCACCCCCTGCGCAATATGCAGAATTTATGCGAACTGGTTGGGCACCTTCTGATCTTGAAGGTTTGAGCCCACTTGAAGTTGTTACTTACGCATTCACTCGCCGCCAAGTTTTATCAGAGGCCTTTCCAAATATTCGTTTGGTAATTCCTTCCGGAAATTACAAGACTCGTTCAAACGACACCGAATATGTTTATCGCCCACATAGCGCCTTTGCTTATTACAGCGGTGTTCAGGGAGCCGATGCAGTTGCTGATTCAGTTCTTGTTTTGGAACCGAAGACAGAAGGTGGACATGGCGCTTATTTGTATTTGCATCCGCGTTCAACTCGTGAAACAGATGCTTTTTACACTGATCGCAAATATGGCGAACTCTGGGTTGGCCGCCACTTCACTCTTGAAGAAGCCGCAACTGTGTATCAAATTGAAACTCGCAATGTAGATAACATCGAAGATCTCTTGCGCTTTAGTAAAGAAACTTTGTTGATTCGTGGCGAAGATACTTTGATGGATAAGTTGATTTCGGTTCATGCTCGCGAAGCCGAGTTCCAGACATTTACTTCAGAGCAGCGTTTGATTAAAGATGAGTACGAAGTCGGCCAATTGCAGGCTGCAGTGGATTCAACCGGGCGTGGTTTCTCAGATGTGATCGCCGCGATGCCGGCTGCTGCCGATCATCATCGCGGTGAGCGCATTGTGGAGGGCGCTTTCTTTGGTCGCGCTCGTCTTGAAGGAAATGACATCGGCTATACAACGATTGCTGCAGCAGGCTCGCATGCATGCGTGCTGCACTGGATTCGCAACGATGGCGCAGTTCGCAATGGTGAGCTTTTGCTACTCGATGCCGGCGTTGAAATGGATTCTTATTACACCGCAGATATAACTCGCACCTTGCCGGTTAATGGAAAGTTCACACCAGCACAGCGCGCGCTATATATGTTGGTTTATGAGGCGCAGCTAGCGGGATTTGCTGCAGTAAAGCCGGGGGCTAACTTCTTGGATATAAACCGCGCATCACAACGCGTTCTTGCACAAGGTTTAGCAGATATGGGCGTATTAACTATTAGCGCTGAGGAATCAATGAAGCCTGAAGTTGGTCTGCATCGTCGTTGGACTTTGCACGGTGTCAGCCATCACCTTGGTTTAGATGTGCACGATTGCGAACACGCGCGCCAAGAGATGTATCGCGACGGCATTTTGCGCGAAGGAATGGTTCTAACCGTTGAACCAGGTCTATATATCCAGCCAGATGACGAGCTCTTTGCACCTGAATATCGCGGTATTGGTATCCGAATCGAAGACGATGTAATTGTCACAGCAGATGGTTGTCGTAACTTAAGTGAAGATATTCCGCGCCATCCTGATGCAATTGAAGCATGGATGGCTTCGATCTTAAGTTAACTGACTAACTGCAGGCCAAGATAGGCAGCAGCTAAACCAAAACCTAGTGACATCACTAAGTTGATGGTTATCTCGCGGTAGCGCTTTAGCTCAAATCCCAGGTAAATATCAAGCATAAAAGTTGACCATGTTGTAAATGCTCCGGCAAATCCAACTGCAAATAAATCATGTGTGTGTTCGGTCTTGGTAAATGTAAGTCCAATAATGAAAGATCCAATTACATTGACCAAAAATATTCCATAAGGCTTATCAGTAAATCTTTTGATGTATTGATCAATCGCAAAGCGCAAAGGTGCGCCAAGCGCAGCACCAAGGATTACGTATAAAGAATTCACTTGCGCACCGGAATCAACTTGCGACTTATTGGAAGAACTAAGATAACGATTAGGAGGCTTAATACAACGTTCTGAATTAGAAAGAGAAACCCACCTTTAATAGGTTCTAAAACTTGCACAGTCACTGCTGAAAAAGTTGTCATTCCGGCACAGAATCCCGGCAGAAGCAAATGTCGTAGTTCGGTTACGCCGCGGCGTTCCATTAAAACTAAGAGCGCGCTAGCAAGTGCTACACCCAAAAGATTGGCAGCAAGAGTTCCGGTGCGATCATCGGGGATCACAACCGAGAGTCCAAAGCGAACCAGGGTTCCTGCTACGCCGCCTATAGCGACAAGTAGCAGCGACTTCATATTTAGTTGCGCTTTTCTCGCTTGAGAAGCCCAGCGAACATGCGAGCTGGATCGTATTTTATATCAACGACGCGTTCCTTCATTGGAATGATTGCGTTATCAGTGATCTTGATGTGCTCTGGGCAAACCTCAGTACAGCACTTGGTGATGTTACACATTCCAAGGCCATGCTCTTCTTGTGCAGTGCGCTTACGGTTCTTCAACATATCAAGTGGGTGCATATCAAGTTCTGCTATGCGGATAAAGAAACGTGGACCTGCAAATGATTTCTTATTCTCTTCATGGTCACGAATTACGTGGCAAGTGTCCTGACACAAGAAGCATTCGATGCACTTGCGGAACTCTTGTGAACGCTCAACATCTACCTGCTCCATACGTGCTTCGCCTGGAGCAAGCTCCTTTGGATGCTCGTATGCTGGAATCTCCATCGCTTTCTTGTAGTTAAAAGAGACATCGGTAACGAGGTCTTTAATAACTGGAAATGCGCGAAGTGGTGTAACTGTGATCGTTTCATCGTCGCCGAATGATGCAACCTGTGTCATACAAGCAAGACGTGGCTTTCCGTTGATCTCCATCGAACAAGATCCACACTTTCCTGCCTTACAGTTCCAGCGAACAGCTAAATCGCCCATTTGGGTCGCTTGCACGCGGTGAATTACATCGAGGACAACTTCGCCTTCGTTGGCTTCCACCTGAACGTCTTTAAGTCCACCGTCAGTTGAGTCCCCTCGCCAGATGCGAAGATTAATTTTGCGCGCCATTAGTTGGAACCGCCTTTCGCAATTTCTTCCGGTGTCATGTACTTCTTAAGTTCATCAACTTCAAAGAGGTCGAAGAGTTCTTTTGGCATAAATGGCAGCGCTTGTTTGCGCACATTTACTTGATTGCCATCGAATGATGAGATGTGGTTGTACTGACGCCAACCGGAATCCATGCCTGGGAAATCATCACGTGTATGTCCACCGCGAGATTCTTCGCGACTGATCGCTGACTTTGCAGTGCTCTCAGCAACCAACAACATATTGTCGAGATCGAATGCCAAGTGAAATCCTGGGTTGAACTTACGTCCACCAGAAACAGCAACGTTAGCGCTGCGCTTTCTGATATCTGCGATCTTTTCGATTGCATCTTTAAGTTCAGAACCGGTACGGATAATTCCGACCAAGTTATGCGTGACTTCTTGTAGCTCTGCGTGAAGTGAATATGAATTCTCCCCACCGCTACGCGCAAATGGAGCTTCGATACGCGCTGCTGCTGCTGAAATTGTTGCTTCAGAAACTGGAGCTGCAGTTGTCTGCTTAACGTAAGCAGCTGCGCCCATTCCGGCGCGACGACCAAAGACCAAGAGATCTGAAAGTGAGTTACCGCCAAGGCGATTTGAACCGTGCATTCCGCCCGCAACTTCACCAGCTGCATAAAGACCTGGAACGCCAACTGCTGCTGCAGTATCTGGCTCCACCTCGACGCCACCCATTACGTAGTGACAGGTTGGTCCAACTTCCATCGCCTCTTTTGTAATGTCAACGCCAGCTAGTTCGTAGAACTGGTGCCACATAGATGGCAGGCGCTTCTTAATTACTTCAGCAGATAGACGCTTTGAAACATCTAGGAATACGCCACCGTGTTCGGTGCCGCGACCGGCTTTAACCTCAGAGTTAATCGCGCGCGCAACTTCATCACGTGGAAGTAGCTCTGGTGGGCGGCGGTTATTGTCTTGATCTTCATACCAACGATCAGCTTCTGCTTCGTTATCTGCGTACTTATCTTTAAATACATCTGGAATGTACTTAAACATAAAGCGCTCACCGAGGTTGTTGGTAAGAATTCCACCTTCACCGCGAACAGATTCAGTTACGAGAATTCCGCGCACTGATGGTGGCCAAACCATTCCGGTTGGGTGGAATTGCAAGAACTCCATATCAACCAAATTAGCGCCAGCTTTCAAAGCAAGTGCATGGCCATCGCCAGTGCCTTCCCATGAGTTTGAGGTAATTTTGAAAGTCTTTCCAACGCCACCAGTTGCAATAATTACAGCAGGTGCTTCGAAGAGAACTTCTTCGCCTGATTCGCGCCAGTAACCGTAAGCGCCTGCAACTTTGCCACCTTCTTTAAGAATTTCAGTGATCGTTAGCTCTGCGAAAACTTTGATATGTGATTCGTAATCACCATGTTCGCGCTTATCAGCTTGTTGCAGCGCAACGATCTTCTGCTGCATTGTGCGGATTAGTTCTAAACCTGTGCGATCTCCAACGTGCGCAAGACGTGGATACTCGTGTCCACCGAAGTTACGTTGGCTGATCTTTCCTTCTTTAGTGCGATCAAAGAGTGCGCCC
>Ga0208788_1000556_pt1 | contig 18260 bp, 17 predicted proteins | sample Wag4_2014_7_11_3_FD_187363 | JGI IMG/M metagenome (GOLD analysis project Ga0208788, IMG submission 187363) | Fresh water mixed with fracking chemicals microbial communities from Ohio, USA - Utica-2 Time Series FC 2014_7_11 (SPAdes) (version 2) ...
TAGATAAGTGGTGTTCCGCCTTCGCGTAAGGTAACGACAGGAGTCTTTGAAGAAACAGGAAGACGATCGCGATATTCCTCGATCACTCCGCGCCACTGATGAGCGCCTGACTTCTTAGTAAAGATTCCCATTACGAAATCGCTCCTTCTACACGGATGACGCTTGAAATCTTTGTCACCATCGACATCTTCTTTAGCGCTTCGACTGTTGCCTTGAGTTCGCCTTCAGTTGCACGGTGAGTCACGATGATGAGCTCGGCATCATCGTTGCGGCCGTTCTGATCGACAGTCTGAATTGATACGCCTTGATCGGCAAATACCTTTGCTATTGCAGCCAAAACACCTGATTTATCTTCAACTTCCAGGCGAATGAGGAACTTAGTCTTTGTGGTTTCAATCGGTGCAATATCGCGATCTGCATAATCCGTTTCGCGCTGACCGATTGAGTTGAGCGCAATATGTCGAGAAACCGCGACGATGTCGCCCAGGATTGCTGATGCAGTTGGCTGTCCACCTGCGCCGCGACCGTAGAACATAAGTGGTCCAGCAGATTCGGCTTCGATAAAGACGGCATTGAATGCATCGCGCACAGATGCAAGAGGGTGGCTCTTATCAATCATGACCGGGTGAACGCGCACAGAGATTTCATCTGCTGGTGTCAGCTCTGCGATTGCCAGCAATTTAATGACGTGATCCATTGATTTTGCAATCGCCACATCTTCAAGAGTGATCTTTGAAATTCCTTCGCGATAAACGTCATCGACTGTTACTCGTGTATGGAATGCAAGACCAGAGAGAATTGCTGCCTTTGCAGCTGCATCAAAGCCTTCGATATCCGCAGTTGGATCGGCTTCGGCATAACCAAGTGCTTGCGCCTCTTTGAGAACATCTTCAAACTCGCGATTATCTTCATGCATCTTTGTAAGAATGTAATTCGTTGTTCCGTTAACGATTCCCATTAAGCGAGTGACGAAGTCACCAGCCAAAGAATCGCGAAGTGGGCGAATGATTGGAATCGCACCTGCAACTGATGCCTCGTAGTAAATATCTTCACCTTTGGCATAAGCAGCAGTAAAGAGATCTGCACCGTGGCTTGCAAGGAGTGCCTTGTTAGCAGTCACAATAGATTTGCGGTTGTTGATTGCAGTCATTGCTAATTCGCGAGCAGGTTCGATTCCGCCCATAACTTCAACGATCAAATCGATTTCAGGGTCGTTAACAATTGAGAATGGGTCTGTTGTAAAAAGCGCAGGGTCTAGACCTGGGTAATCCTTGATGGTGCGAACTGCAATACGAGTAAGTTCAATCTTTACTCCGGCTCGAGTAGAGAGCTCAGCGGTATCTTCGAGGAGCAAGCGGGCAACTTGGCTTCCGACAACGCCGCAGCCGAGCATGCCAACGCGAACTGGTTTATCTGCGGGGCTCATATACCTATTCTTTCACATCAAGTGAGAGCAGGTCTGCCTCATTTTCGCGGCGCACAATTACGCGGGCTTTTCCATCTTTTACTGCAACAACAGGTGGTCTTGGCACATGGTTGTAATTACTCGCCATGCTACGGCCATATGCACCGGTAGCAGGAGTAGCAACGAGATCTCCTGGTGCAATATCTGAAGGAAGCTGAATTTCGTTGATGATGATGTCACCAGTTTCACAATGCTTTCCTACTAAACGAGTAAGTGCGACAGCCGCAGTTGATGCACGCTGTGCGATGACTGCTGTGTATTCAGCATCGTAAAGTGCAGTACGTGCGTTATCGCTCATGCCGCCATCGACAGATACATACTTGCGAACTGTGCCACCTTCGATGACAACATCTTTCACAGTTCCTACTTCATACAAAGTAAACATTGTTGGGCCAACGATGTTACGACCTGGTTCGAGTGAAACTATCGGCATTGCAAGGTTGTATGTCGAGCATGCTTTCTTTACTGCGGCATGAATCTGCGGCAATACATCGGCAGGCTCAACAGTGACATCTCCATCGACATAGGAGATTCCAAATCCCCCGCCGAGATCTAGTTCAGGAAGTTCTGCACCGTATGCATCGCGATACTTAGCCATAAAGCCCATCAAGCGATCTGTAGCGATTTCATGTGCTTCTGAACCGAAAATCTGCGAACCAATATGGCAATGCACTCCACGGAGCTCGAGTTCAGGATGTGTTGCAACCGCTTCGACCGCAGCCCAGGCAGCTCCTGATGCAATAGAGAAACCAAATTTCACATCTTCATGAGCAGTCGAAATCTTTTCGTGAGTATGAGCTTCAATGCCGGGAGTGAGGCGGAGCATCACTGCTTGGCGTACGCCGTGCTTCTTCGCAGCGGCTGCAACGCGCTCGATTTCAAAGAGTGAATCCATCACGATTGTCTTTACTCCGACAGATACCGCGCGATCGATTTCAGAAACAGATTTATTGTTTCCGTGAACTTCAATCTTTTGTGGATTGATTCCACCAGCCAGAGCAGCTGCGAGTTCTCCCCCAGTGCAGACATCAATACCAATGCCGATATCAGCGATCCATTGCGCTACAGCGGTGCAGATAAAGGACTTTGCTGCGTAATAGATGGTTCCGGCATATGCGCCAAACTCAGCTTGCAAACCGTTCTGCCAGGCAAGAGCGCGTGCACGATAAGCATCTTCATCGAGGAAGAAAGCAGGTGTTCCAAACTCTTTTGCTAACTGCGCAGCAGGAATTCCAGCAAGACTCAAGGTTCCATCAGCAAGAGATGCGTTCTCTGACCACATATTTGTTGAAGAGTTGTTAGACATCGTTACATCCTCTCCGGTGCAGAGACGCCAAGTAAATCAAGACCGTTTGCAATTACTTGCATCGTTGCAGCGCACAGTGCTGCACGTGCAGAGTGAATTGGCGCAATCGCTTCATCGCCCATTGGCAGGACGCGGCAATCTGCATAGAAGCCGTGATAAACGCCAGCAAGTTCTTCGAGATAACGGGCAACACGATGTGGTTCGCGGAATTCAGCAGCGCTTGCAACCACATTTGGATACTCGGCGAGTGCTCCAAGTAATTCATTCTCGCGATCATGTGAAAGTTGTGAAGGATCAAATGAACCAAGATCAGATTTGATTCCGAGTTCAGCAGTGTTACGCAGAACTGCAGCGATTCGTGCATGTGCATACTGCACGTAATAGACAGGGTTTTCGTTGGTATTGCGACGCAACACATCGATATCCATCACCATCGGTGTATTTACCGGGTAGCGAATCAAGGTGTAGCGAGCAGCATCTACGCCAACTTTTTCGACGAGTTCTTCAAGAGTAATGATGGTGCCGGCGCGCTTTGAAAGCTTGAGTTCTTCGCCGCCTTCCATGATCTTTACAAGCTGACCAATCAATACATGAATATTGTACTCAGGGTCATCTCCAGCACATGCAGCTGTTGCTTTGAGGCGATGGATATATCCGTGATGGTCAGCACCCAACATATAGATACAGATATCAAATCCACGTTCGCGCTTATTGATGTAATAAGCAGTATCTGATGCGAAGTATGTGAGGTCGCCATCTTCTTTGAGAATCACGCGATCTTTATCGTCGCCAAAATCTGTTGTACGCAACCAGACAGCGCCATCTTGTTCAAAGACATGACCTTGTGCGCGAAGCTTGTCGAGAGCATGTTCGACCGCTCCTGATTCGTGGAGCGAGCGCTCTGAGAACCAGACATCAAAGACAGTATGGAAAGTGTTGAGAACGCTCTGCTGTTGCGCGAGCTGAACTTTGTAGGCAGCTTCACGAAATTCTTCACTCGTCGAAATAGCTGGGTTTGCAGCAACAACTTCTTTTGCAAGGTCCGCGATGTAATTTCCTTGGTAACCATCTTCGGGAATTGGTTTACCTAGAGCAGCAGCTTGAACAGACTGACCGAAGAGATCCATCTGACGACCACGGTCATTGATATAAAACTCACGAGTGACTTGTGCACCAGCTGCGCTAAGGACGCGACCGAGTGCGTCACCGACAGCTGCCCAACGAGTGTGACCCAAGTGCAGTGGCCCAGTTGGGTTGGCGCTAATAAATTCGAGGTTGATCTTTACTCCAGCGAGTGCAAGGCCACGACCGTATTCATATTTATTAGTAAGAATGGTGCGAACGAGTTCAGCTTGGCTGGCGCGGTCAAGAGTGATGTTGATAAATCCAGGTCCTGCGATATCAACCTTGGCGACTCCGGGAATTGATGCGATTGCCCCTTGAAGGATTGTGGCAATCTCGCGGGGATTCTTGCCTGCCGCCTTCGCTAACTGGAGCGCAATAGAAGTGGCGTAATCACCGTGGTCGCGATTCTTGGGGCGCTCGAGGGTGATGCTCTCGGGGGCGCTACCTTCGATGAGCCCCTTGGAAAATGCCTCAGCAAGGGCAGCCTGAATATCGGCTACGAGCTGGTCTGCGAGGCTGGGCATTAGGCAAGGTTACCCGCTCACCCACGCGTGAGGATGCCCAAATCAAGGGCAAGCGTTATCTAATCGTTAACTCAGGAGTATCGCCATTTATTGAACACACTAATACCTTTACATCACCCGTCGGGGCCATAAACAGGTTAGAAAAATCTTCTGCCTGGGTCAACGACTTTTCGAAAGGTCACTACATATATGACAAAGCGTCGAAACGCAGTAGCAGCGGTCATTGCATCAGCTGCTCTTGCACTCACAGGCTTCGTGTCTGCTTCATCAGCAACAGCTGCTGGCGTACAGGTTGGCGTAATCCTTCCTGATGCTGCTTCATCAGCTCGCTGGGAAACAGCAGACCGCGTATTCCTCAAGGCTGCATTCAAGAAGGCCCGCGTAACTGTTGACATCCAGAATGCAAACGGAGATAAGGCAAAGTTCGCAACAATCGCAGATCAGATGCTTGCAAAGGGCGTCAAGGTCTTGATCATGGCTGGACTTGATTCACCATCAACAGCTGCAATCCAAAAGAAGGCTGCAAAGTCTGGCGTTAAGACAATCGACTACGATCGTCTAACACTTGCTGGTTCAGCTTCATACTACGTTTCATTCGACAACGTAGCTGTTGGAAAGCTTCAAGGCCAGGGAATCAAGGCTTGCCTCGATGCAGCTGGTAAGAAGTCAGCAAAGATCGTTTACTTGAACGGTTCACCAACAGATAACAACGCAACACTCTTCAAGCAGGGTTACGACTCTGTTCTTCGCCCACACATCAACTCAGGTGCATACACACTCGTTGATGATCAGGCTGTCCCAGACTGGGATAACGCAAAGGGTGGAGTTATCTTCGAGCAGCAGCTCACAAAGGCAGGCGGAACGCTTGATGCAGTTGTATCAGCTAACGAAGGTCTTGGACTTGCTGCAGTAGCTGTTCTTAAGAAGAACGATCTTAACGGCAAGGTATGCGTTTCAGGTCAGGATGCAACAGCAGACGGACTTGCAGCAGTACTTACAGGCGACCTTTCAAATACCGTTTACAAGGGTATTAAGGCACAAGCTAACGCAACAGCAAATCTCGCAGTTGCATTGGTAAAGGGCAAGAAGGTCACAACTGCAAAGGGCAAGACAAACGATGGAAAGCGTAATGTTCCATCAGTTCTTCTCGTACCAGTTGGAATCACAAAGGCTAACGTCAAGGTTGTCATCGCTGATGGCTTCCAGAAGCGTGCAGATGTTTGCAAGATTGCAACAGAAGCTGTTTGTAAGGCAAACGGTATCTAATTCATTAGATATCTAAGCTAACGCTTAAGAATCCGGCCCGGGGTTTACCTCGGGCCGGATTCGCGTTAGTTCAGTAAAAATATTTCAATAACCCGTTTATCGAGAGGCGCCCATGAGCACACCGTTGCTATCGCTTAAAGGAATCAATAAATCCTTTGGTCCGGTCCATGTATTAAAAGATGTTCACCTAGATATCTATCCAGGGCAAGTAACAGCCCTCGTCGGAGATAACGGTGCAGGTAAGTCCACTCTCATCAAATGTATCGCTGGCATCTACACACCAGAAAGCGGCGAAATAATCTTTGAAGGCAATAAGGTCGATATCAATGGACCACGAGCTGCCACCGCGCTCGGCATTGAAATCGTTTACCAAGATCTCGCTCTCTGCGACAACCTCGACATTGTTCACAATATGTTCCTTGGTCGCGAGGAGAAGAAGGGCATCACACTTAACGAGACTTCGATGGAGTCACTAGCACGTAAGACTCTTGATGGACTAAATGTACGAACTGTGAAATCAATTCGTCAGACTGTTTCATCTCTATCAGGTGGACAACGTCAGACAGTTGCTATCGCGCGTGCAGTTCTCTGGAACTCAAAGGTTGTCGTTCTTGATGAACCAACTGCTGCTCTCGGTGTTGCGCAGACTGAACAAGTACTTAATCTTGTTCGTCGCCTTGCAGATAAAGGCTTGGCTGTTGTTCTTATTAGCCACAACCTCAACGATATTTTCCAAGTAGCTGACAATATTGCAGCTCTCTATCTCGGAAATATGGCTGCGCAAGTCAAGAAGACTGATGTAACAACAAATCAGGTCATCGAACTTATTACGACTGGTAAATCTGAAGGAGTGACAAAGTAATGACTACTCAAGCGACTTTAGAGAAAGAATCCCTCAAGGGTGCAGCAGCTAATTACTTCTCTCGAATCAAATCAGGAGATATCGGTTCACTTCCTGCAGTACTTGGCCTGATTGCGCTCATCGCAGTATTCGGCTTTATGTCTGAGTACTTCCTTACCAACCGCAACTTTGCAAACTTATTGACTCAAGCAGCTCCAGTGATGGTGATTGCTATGGGTCTTGTCTTCGTTCTCTTGCTCGGAGAAATCGATCTCTCAGCTGGTTACGCATCAGGTGTATGTGGCGCAGTCCTTGTTCTTCTTGTTACCGACCACGGTTGGAGCTGGTACACCGCGCTCGGTATGAGCATCCTCGTGGGCGCAGCTCTTGGAACATTTATCGGAATCCTGGTTTCACGACTTGGCATTCCTTCATTCGTTGTCACCTTGGCTGCCTTCTTGGCCTTCCAAGGCATCCTGCTTCTCCTTGCTGGTGAAGGTGGAACCATTCCAATCGCTGATGAAACTATCTTGGCTGTTGAAAATAGCAATATGTCACCGATGCAAGGGTGGATCTTGTGGGCAGTTGCCTCTGCGCTCTATGTACTCAGCGGCCTCCGTCGTATAAATTCACGTCGCAAAGCTGGTCTTGTTGTTGAGCTCACTCAGCTCTGGGCGATGAAGACAATTGCACTCCTTGTCATCACAGGTGTTGCTGTATTCCAACTCAACCAAGAGCGTGGATTATCAGAGACCAACAGCACTAAGGGCGTTCCTTATGTTGCTCCACTGATTCTCGTAATTCTTATCGCTGGAACATTCTTGCTTTCAAAGACTGCATTTGGGCGACATATCTATGCTGTCGGTGGAAATGCTGAAGCGGCTCGTCGTGCTGGTATCAATGTAAAGCGCGTTCGCACAGTTGCATTCGTTCTCTGTTCTTCCTTGGCTGCGATTGCCGGAATGCTCTTTGCATCTCGCATGAACTCAATCTCACCTTCAACAGGCGGATCATCAACTCTGCTTTATGCAGTCGGTGCAGCAGTCATCGGTGGCGTCTCACTCTTCGGCGGAAAGGGTCGCATGCGCGATGCAATCCTCGGAGGTCTTGTGGTTGCCGTCATTGATAACGGTATGGGACTTCTTGGTTACGGTGCAGGAATTCAGTTCTTAGTAACTGGTGCAGTCTTGCTCGTATCAGCAGGAGTCGATGCAATTTCTCGTCGAGGAGCGCTTACTAACTAGCGCTTCACCAAGGAGATACGCACGGATTTGTTGCATCAGCGAAAGGCGCGTAACCTTCGTGATGCAACTCCAGCGGGAGTGGTGAAATGGCAGACACGCAAGTCTTAGGAACTTGTGCTTCGGCGTGCGGGTTCAAGTCCCGCCTCCCGCACCAGAAGGGCTTTCATCACCATGGCTAAACAATCTCCAGCAAAAGCTAAGAAGTTACGTGGCGAAGCTATGCGCGCTGCAGCAGCTCGTAAGGCAGAGCGCGCCAATAGCAATTGCGAAGTTACCCGCGGAGAAGTCGATCTCGATGCCTATGCAGCAGTTGATGGTCCTTGGCGCGAACTCGGCCTTGCAGCGCCTGCTCGCAGGGCGCTCATTGATGATGGTTACTACAAATTAAGCGATCTTCGTAAAACTTCACTCGATGAGGTGAAATCGCTTCACGGCATGGGGCCCAACGCCATCCGAATCCTTACGACTGCGATGAAGAAGGCCGATCTCTCTTTCCGATAGTAGTACTTTCGGATCACGAGCCAGCGAAAATGAATATGCAAGTCATTCGCAAAGAAGATTGAACTGCAATTTTTCATTTGAATTTCTTCCGTATAAAATTCTGGTGTTCACGAGTTCTACGTATTAGCCCCGGCTCAGTAGACGGCAACCCTCCACCGCGGTGGGGTGCTCCGGGTGACGAACAGGTCAGGTAACTGGCAAGCGCGAAAATCAAAGTTGATTTTCTTCTCGCTTCACAGTGCATGACATCTACTGCGATGGAGATAACTATGTCTAACAATTGGTCCTTTGAGACTCTGCAGATTCATGCAGGGCAAACTGCAGATCCAACAACAGGTGCTCGCGCACTTCCGCTCTACCAAACAACAGCATATGAATTTCGCGATACAACACACGCTGCCAACCTCTTCGGCCTGGCTGAACTTGGCAATATCTACACACGCATCATGAACCCAACACAGGATGCAGTCGAGCAACGCCTAGCTGCACTTGAAGGTGGAGTTGCCGCGCTGCTTCTCGCATCCGGTTCAGCTGCAACAACCTTTGCAATTCTCAACGTTGCAGAAGCGGGCGATCATATTGTTTCTAGCCCAAGCCTTTACGGCGGAACATATAACTTGTTCCACTACACACTTCCTAAGTTTGGCGTAGAAGTTACATTCGTTGAGGATCCAAGTGATCCTGAATCATGGAAGAAAGCTGTAAAGCCAAATACAAAGGCGTTCTTTGGGGAAACAATTGCAAACCCAAAAAATGAAATTCTTGATATCAAAACTGTTGCAGATATTGCTCACTCGGTTGGTGTCCCACTTATCGTGGATAACACAGTTGCAACTCCGTACCTCATTAAGCCAATTGAATTTGGTGCTGACGTAGTAGTTCACTCAGCAACGAAATTCCTTTCAGGTCACGGAAATGCCGTTGTGGGCGCAATCATCGATGCAGGAAAATTCGACTATGCGCAGCATCAAGATCGCTTCCCAGGATTTAACAAGCCAGACCCTAGCTATCATGGCTTGGTCTTCTCACAGGCTCTTGGAGTTGGTTCTGCATTCGGTGCAAACCTCTCATATATCTTCAAGATTCGCCTCCAGCTTCTTCGTGATGTTGGAGCGGCGGTTTCGCCATTTAACGCATGGCTACTCGCACAGGGTCTTGAGACACTTTCACTTCGCATTGAACGCCACATCGAAAATGCAAAGGCAGTAGCAACATGGCTCGAAACTCATCCTGATGTAGAGAAGGTAAATTACGCCGCACTGAAATCTTCACCTTGGAATGCTCTTGCTGCTCAATATGCTCCAAAGGGACCGGGTGCAGTACTTTCCTTCGAACTTAAGGGTGGCATAGAAGCTGGAAAGAAGTTCGTGGAATCTCTCGAACTCTTTAGCCACGTTGCGAATATCGGAGATGTTCGTTCTCTGGTTATTCACCCAGCAACGACTACACACTCGCAGCTTTCACCGGCGGAACAACTTGAAGCTGGAGTTACTCCGGGACTTGTCCGCCTAAGTCTTGGCCTTGAGAATATTGATGATATCAAGGCAGATCTTGCAGCTGGATTTATTGCGGCGAAGGGTTAATCGCTACAGAACAAAGCTATAGATAAGTAAGAGGCCGCCGCCAGTGATACCAATCGCTGCGGCGGTCTTGCTATCTAAGAGTTTCTTTCCAGCAGTTGTTAATGAGAGACCAAGAACAAGGGCGCCAGGAATTATTAGAATCAGACTCTTGGACATATTGCCATCGCTACCTGTCTGGTAACGGAGATTAATTAAACCTGCTGCAAGGGCTGCATATGCACCCATACGAAAATTATTAATGCGCTGCATATTCATATGTAAAGGGTAAAGCAGAAGGGCGCCGGTTTCCCGACGCCCTTCCCTAATTACTTTAAATAATTAGTGATCTGCTGGCATGCCTTCAGCATGTGACTTCATGCGTGCGATCTTCAAGATTGTTAGACCGAATACGCACTTCGCTAGAACGTCAGCGATTGTGTATCCAACCTGAACTGCAACGAATGATGATGCTGAAGCATCACCAACGATGTTGAAGATGTACGCGATTGGGTATACGCCCCATGTAGCGATGAGAAGAAGACGTAGACGTCCAACAGTCTCTGCTACACCAGCTGGCTGGCGCTCCAATGACTTTCCAAGCTCTACGAATAGTACGTAGAGGATGTAAAGGAATGGGATTGTTGAAAGAACACCGTAGAGAACCTGTGTGTTCTGGTCTGATGAAATTTCACCTGGGTAACCAAGTGCGATCATCGCTGCTGCTGCTGGAACAAGTCGCATGATGAGTGACTTTGCAACTGCTGCAGCAAGTGCAAGAACAGCAATTACTTCAACGAGAAGTAGTGGAACTGTAAGTAGCCAGTCAACGTAGCGGTATGCCTCGTTGAATGCGCCCTGCTCACCTGAAACGTTAACAACCATTGCCTCTGAAGATTCAGTGAATGAGTTGAAGATGCGCCAGTAGTGGTATGCAGCAATGAATGTAACCATTGATGACATTACGAGTGCATTGCGGTACTTAGGTAGAACTCGTGACTGTGATACGAGGGTGTACACAGTGCATGCGAGCATTGAAACTAAACCAAATGAGAAGACCGCGTAAACGAGGTTCCATTGGTTGCTGTCGAGTGTTACTGACATGTAGTAAGCCTCCGTGAGTGCTATATCAGTGCGAATCGTTTGATTCGTAAGTTCAGTGACCCATGAAGTCCTCGAGGAGCCTCAGTGATCGCCGACAGGAGAAAGTGTGCGCCTCTTGCGAGGAATTTGCATCACCAAACTGGTTAATTTCGGGGATTATTTTTAGAGATGAAAGTCCGATTTACGCTCAATTTTTATTACTACAGGGTAGGTATCCTTCTCAGATGCTAAATCAGTTGCGCGATGTGCGGGGGTATCCCGGGTTCACTGGTTTGGCTATCTCTCGATTTATTTCAAATGTGGGAAATGGTGTCTCCCCCATTGCACTTGCCTACGGAGTCCTCAGCCTTCCTAACTCAACCGGTAAAGATCTCTCGATTGTTATGGCCGCACGTTTCGTTCCGCTCCTTGGCTTTATGCTCTTTGGCGGAGTCATCGCCGATAGATTCCAACGCAATCGTCTTGTTGGCGGAAGCGACATGATTGGGAGCTTCCTTGCAGCACTCAGCGCAATCTCGCTCATCGTTGGCTTTTCAAGCACTTGGTTACTTGCGCTTATGGGCGCACTCTTTGGAATTCTTAACGCGATTTGGTGGCCCGCGATGTCTGGAGTTCTGCCTGAAATATTGCCGAAAGAGAAGTTGCAAGAAGGTAATGCCGTTATTGGGCTCACTTCTAACTTCGGATACATCTTCGGAACACTCGGCGGCGGAATTCTCGTCTCCACTGTGGGCGCTGGTTGGGGCTTACTTGTCGATGCAATTTCTTTCTTTATTGCAGGTGCAATTGTCTGGAACTTACCCATCATTGGAAAAGTTAAAGATAAGAGTCCAGGAATTATTCATGACCTCGCAGCTGGATGGAAAGAATTCATTTCGCGCTCTTGGGTTATTGCGATGGTGCTTTCTTTTGCGCTGATCAATATGGCCTTTGAATCGATGCTCTCGGTTTTAGGTCCACTTAACTTCAATGATCCAGTAAGTGGTCCACGTCAGTGGTCTTACAACCTTGCAGGACTTTCGGTGGGAATGCTTATTGGCGGTATCTGGGTGCTTAAAGTGAAGATTGGGCGACCACTCTTCCTTGCAATGATTTTGATTGCGTTATCTGCTGTTTGGGATTTCACCCTCGCCTTTGATTCCCACATCATCTTCTCTGTTCTTGCTTCAGTTATTTCAGGTATCAGCCTTGAGGTATTTATGGTCACGTGGAATACCTCTTTACAGAGCCACGTTCCCGAAGAGTCTTATTCACGCGTCAGCTCTTATGACACTTTGGGATCCTATGGAATTGCTCCACTAGGCATCGTCTTTGCAGGACCTCTCGCTATGCACTTTGGCGTCAATACAATCCTCTTTGTAACAGGGGGCGTGACACTAGTGGCATCTATTGCCTCTCTCATGGTCCCGTCGGTTCGAAACCTCAGAAACGATTAGGCTTACGGGCATGAGTATGGAGCCAACACCCATAGAACCTAGCCAGTTGCCTCCAAAGTTGCGCGGTTGGTTTCACCTAGCCGCTACTCCTCTTGTCATCATTGCTTCACTCGTATTGTTTATTCTTAGCGGCGAATCATTTAAGTGGGCTGTTGCTCTTTACTCGCTGACTGCAATCATGCTATTTAGCGTCTCTGCGATTTATCACCGTGTTCCATGGGTTCCACGTAAGAAGAAAATTTGGCGACGTTGGGATCACGCAAATATCAATTTACTGATTGCAGGTTCTTACACACCTTTTGCCGTCGCGCTCCTTGATTATCGCGACCGCAATGTTCTACTTGCTGTCGTATGGACCGGTGCACTTATTGGAGTTGCACTCCGTGTTTTCTGGGTAGGAGCACCGCGCTTTCTCTACGTCGCGAACTATCTACTTCTTGGCTGGGTTGCGGTCATCTACACACCACAGCTCTATAAAGAGGGTGGTCTGTGGGTGATTCTGCCGATTCTTATTGGTGGCCTGCTCTACTCAATTGGCGCCATCTTCTATGCGCTGAAACTGCCAGGGCGTAATGCAAAGTACTTCGGCTTCCACGAGCTCTTCCATATCTTTGTGCTGGCGGCATGGATTTCGCAGTACTTAGCTGTCTCATTCGCCATTTACCGAAAGTAGCCGGATGCTCTAATCTTGGGCTCTTGCACCAATATCCCCGAGCACTTGATTGAGAGTTAGACCATGGCAGAGAAGAGCTTCCGCAGCTGGGTTGGTTTCCGCGATGAAGCAGAGCGCGCACCAGTAGCAAACCCTGTCGATCGCATTCGCGAACTCGAATCTCAACTTGCTGACCTTAAGTCTCGCCGCGATATCACCGGCTTAAGCCGCGAAGAATTTGAAATTCTAGCTACAGAAACCGCTATGTCGATGATCAAGTCGGCGCAAGCACGTGAAGCGAAAGCTCATGCTGCAGCCGAACGACTCGTTAACGAGACTACCCGCACGGCTCAGGATGCGATTGAAAGCGCTGAAAATAAGGCACGTAGCATTCTTGCCGGCGCCGAATCTCGTGGACGTAAATACATTTCAGCTGCAGAAGTTGAAGCCTCCGAGATTGTTCGTGATGCCAGCCGTGAAGCATCCACAATTGCAGATGCAAAGGTGCGCGAAGCAGATTCCATTGTTGACTCTAAACGCCGAGAGGCAGTTGCACTTACTACAGCTGCTCGTCGCGAAGCTGAGCGCGTGATTTCAGAGGCGGCAGAAAACGTTGTCGAGTACCGAGCATGGCTTGCAGATATCATCGCTGAGTCAGAGCGTCTTTACCGTAGCCAAGCATCTGCGCTTTCTGCAGCTGAAGCTGCGATTGCACAATCTCGCGAGAAGCTTGATTCAGCATTTGCGCGACTCGGCAAGATGCAGGCGGTCGTGAATGACTCATTGAATTCAGATGGAACTGTAAAGAAATCTGCTCCTATTAAGGTTGAAAGCAAGCGCACACGTACTGCAATCGCAGCTCCAAAGAAGCAGGTTGCGAAGAAAGCTGCTGTAAAGAAGTCAGCCTCTAAAAAGCCGGCCGTAAAGCGTAAGTAATTTCTATGGCTACCAATCGCGGTATCCAATACATTCCTGCAATCGATGGCCTTCGCGCCGTCGCTGTCATTGCGGTGATGTTCTATCACTTGGGCTTTACTTGGATTCCAGGTGGCTTCCTTGGAGTTGATCTCTTCTTCGTTATCTCTGGCTACGTCATCACTCGTTTACTGCTTGATTCGATTGCGCAAAGTGGTGGCCTTGATCTGCGCGGTTTCTATCTAGCTCGAGCTCGACGTTTGCTACCCGCCCTCATCTTCATGCTCGTTTCAACGACAATTGCTATTGGAATATGGGCTCCCGATACGATCAAAAGGCTTCTGACTGATACCCCATTCTCATTGACCGGCACTATGAATTGGTGGCTTGTCGCCCGTCATCAAGATTACTTTGAAAGCATTGGTAGACCACCGCTTCTCCAGCACACCTGGTCGCTGGCCGTGGAGGCACAGTTCTATTTGGTCTGGCCACTGATTCTCTATTTCATCCTTAAGAAATTCGGTAAAAAGCACATCCCTGTGGCTTCGCTGGTTATTGCTGCAGCATCGGGAGCAGCACTTCTCTTTGTCTCATTCTCACTTGATGCCTCAAATGCATCCAAGGTAAGCCACGTCTACTTTGGAACGGATACTCATAGCATTGGGCTCTTCTTGGGAGCAGCCCTTGCTGTTAGCTGGATCCCTCAGAACTTCACAAAGACCGTATCGAAGAAGGCACAAGACTTTATCGACGCGGTTGGCTTTATTGGATTCTTCGGAATCATTGCAGCTTTCTTGTTAATTGATGAGAGCCAGCCAACGCTCTACAAAATCGCCTTCCCACTTGCTGGTATCTGCGGTGCTGCAATTGTTATGTCTGTTGTACACCCTGCATCACGATTTGCTCCTGTTTTACAGAATCCAGTATTTCTCTGGATTGGCGAACGTTCTTATGCAATTTACTTATGGCACTGGGTAATTTTCCAAGTAACTCGACCATCAGTCGACCTTGCAGGACAAGAGTGGGCGCTCTACGCGCTTCGCATTCTGATCGTCTTTGCGCTCAGCGATATTTCACTGAGATATATCGAGCTTCCGATTCGACGTGGCGTTATTCAATATTGGTATAAGGGTCTTAAATATCGAACCAAGAAAGAGCGAACACTTCAAACTCGTTCATTTGCGATTTTGACCGTTATTGTCATCGCTATCGCTGCGGTCATTAGCGTTCGCGCAATTGGCATCGCCAGTGATCAACGTGCAAAACTTGAAGCTTCACTGACCTCAGAACCATCAGCGGCAGAGCAAGTAAACGCAGGCGGGCTCTGGGTGACAGGTGACTCCGTTATCTTGGGCATTCGAGCAACCCTTGGCGAAAGCGCTCCGATAGCCATCATGAATGCACGCATTGGCAGACAAGCTAGCGAGCTACTAGAAGTGATGAAGGTGGATCTCGATAGCGCGTCTGAATCCCCAGTGATCTTTAATCTAGGAAATAACAATGCTCTGGGTCGCGAACAAGTTCGCGAGATATTTGAGCTCGTGAAGAACCAACCTCAAATTATCGTTGTAAATACGGCAGTTCCGCGCCCTTGGCGTGAGGCCAATAATGAGCTCATCAATGAGATTGCAGTTCAATATTCCAACGCCACTGTTGTTGATTGGAGTTCAATCTCTGAGGGCCACCCTGAATATTTCGCACCGGATGGTGTGCACCTCGTACCGACAGGTGTTGCAGTTTATGTAGCAGAGATAGTGAAGTCGCTTAAATAGATTTGGCAAAAGAAAACTCCCCACCTGAATATCTGATGGGGAGTTTTTTACTTTTTATTTACTCGAACTGACCTGCAAATCCAAATGCCTTCGCAGCACCTTCAGCGCCATCTGCATAAACTGCAGTTACGCGGAATGATGTTGAGCCATCTTCTGAAGTCTTTGCAAACTCAGATACAAGTGTTGTTGCTGAAACTTCTGAAACTACGTTCCATGCGCCCATATTCGAGCGAGTCTCAACCTTATAGCCCTTTACATCTCCAGCAGGCGCCTTCCATGTAATAACCATTACTGACTTTGAGCTATCTTTCCAATTTCCAATGAAGCGTGATGGAGCTTCACCCGATGCAACTTCAGTTGCCTCTGTTGAAGTCGCTTCTGGATCTGTTGCTTCTGCAGACTCTGTCGCCATTGGCTCTGCTGATTCAGAGATTGATGGTTCAACTGCAGGAGCTGCATCATCAGAATCTTTGCTTGAATTTGAGATAACGATTGCCGCGAGGAGAACTACTCCGACAAGCACTGCAAGTAGTGTCTTACTTGAAGAGCCCTGACGTGGGGCTGCAGATGGCTTTGCTGGCGCCTTTGCAGGAGCTGGCTTTGCCGGAGCTGGTGTTGTTGAAACATTGACACGAGCTGAACCAGTCGCTGGGACCGGAGGAACAACAAGCTTTGTCGCTGCCTTCTTCGCAGGTGACTTCTTCACAGCCTTCTTAGCTGTTGCCTTCTTCGCAACTGCCTTCTTGGTTGTGGTCTTCTTCTTCGCAACTGCCTTCTTTGCAGTCGACTTCTTTGCTACTGACTTTTTAGCTGTGGTCTTCTTCGCCACTGACTTCTTCTTTGCCGCTGTCTTCTTTGCAGGAGACTTCTTGGCTACTGCCTTCTTTGCAACCTTCTTAGGCGCAGACTTCTTAGCCGTAGTCTTCTTGGCTGCTGTCTTCTTCTTTACTGCCACGGTATATCTCCTTGAGTTATGAAACGGTGGAATATAAGGAAAAGTTTAACCTAGGGATTTGAGCAAAGTGATCACATGCGGTGCTATTGCTCGGAGTGATTTCCCTCGATGGCTAATCGCATCCTTCTCTTCTGCGCTCATTTGTGCGCTGGAGAGCTGCAATCCATCTGGTCTGAAGATTGGGTCGTAGCCAAATCCTTGTTCACCAATTGGCGCGCGCAGAATCCAGCCATCGAAGTGGGCTTCTTCGCAATGGCTTCTGCCGTCAGGAAGATAGAGAGCTGCAACGCAGGTGAAGTGCGCACTTCTCTTCTCATCTGGAACATCTGCAAGTTGGTCTAAGAGCTTTGCAGTATTGGCTGCATCATCGCCGTGGTTTCCAGCCCACCGAGCAGAGAAAATTCCAGGATCGCCATTGAGTGCATCGACGCAGAGTCCGCTGTCATCTGCGATTGCAGGGATTCCTGTTGCGATAGACATTTCTCGCGCCTTCTTCAAAGCATTCGCTTCGAAGGTATCTCCATCTTCGATGACATCATGTAAATCTGGAAATTGATCAAGACCTACTAAATCAATCTCTCCAGGAGCTACTGCATCAAGAATGCGGCGGAACTCTTCAATCTTTCCTTTATTGCGCGTTGCAAGTAAGAGCTTATGTGCCATTTACTTTGCGAGAGCTTGCTTCTGGAGGTCGGTGAGGGTTGCAGAACCGGCAACTGCCAAGTTAAGAAGTGAATCAAGAAGTGCGCGATCAAATGGTGCACCTTCGGCAGTGCCCTGTACTTCAATAAAGCGACCATCGCCTGAACAGACAACGTTCATATCTGTCTCAGCGCGAACATCTTCTTCGTAACAGAGATCAAGCATGGGAACTCCATCAATAATTCCTACACTCACTGCTGCAACTGAATCTGCAAGTGGTTTTGCGCCCGCCTTCACATGTCCTTCTTTTTGCGCCCATGAGATTGCATCAGCGAGTGCAACATATGCACCTGTGATTGCCGCAGTTCGAGTTCCGCCATCAGCTTGCAGAACATCGCAGTCGATCACGATGGTATTTTCGCCAAGCTCTTTCATATCTACGATTCCACGTAATGAACGTCCAATGAGGCGAGAAATTTCTTGTGTGCGCCCGCCCAGCTTGCCCTTAACGCTTTCACGATCTGAACGTGTGTGTGTTGCGCGCGGAAGCATTGAATACTCAGATGTAACCCAGCCATTACCTGAATCCTTAAGCCAGCGAGGAACACCTGGAGTAAAGGAAGCAACACAGAGAACGCGAGTTTTTCCAAATTCAACAAGCACAGAACCTTCGGCATGATCGAGCCAACCTCGTGTGATTTTGATGTCGCGAAGCTGATCTACTGATCGTCCATCGTTGCGTGCCATGTCATGCCCCATTTTCTGAATGTATTGGTATTAGAGAACTTGATGTTGAACAGAACCTACTTCAGGTCCTAAGAAGCGTCGTGCAAGGACTTCAAATGCCTTGGCATCGCCAGTCGCAAGAAAACGGTGTGTAGCAGGCGCTTCTGTTGGTTGGCGAAGAAGAGAATTCTCTACAAGAACGCGGTAGAGATCTTTTGCGGTCTCTT
>Ga0208788_1000560_pt1 | contig 18157 bp, 16 predicted proteins | sample Wag4_2014_7_11_3_FD_187363 | JGI IMG/M metagenome (GOLD analysis project Ga0208788, IMG submission 187363) | Fresh water mixed with fracking chemicals microbial communities from Ohio, USA - Utica-2 Time Series FC 2014_7_11 (SPAdes) (version 2) ...
GATGTCTGCAGCCAGAAGAAGAACGGTCAGCGCTGCGAGCAAAACAAAGACAACCATTGTGAATGGGGCTAATTTATTTACGTTAATTCCTTCCGGACGTGCTCTGCCTCTGATGCGAGCAATGAGTGCTCGAACTTCATCGGCAATCGCCACTGCCATATGTCCACCATCTAATGGAAGTATCGGAAGCAAGTTAAATACACCAACAAAAAAGTTAAGGCTCGCAATGATTAATAAGAAGGTTTGAATACGTTCAGATGTACTTAAATTATCGCTGCTAGTTGCTTGGCCAGTTACTTGTGCAACGCCAACAATTCCGACTAATCCATTGGGATCTCGTTCTGTCCCTGAAACGGTCGCTCCCCATAGCGCTGGAATCTTTGATGGAAGTGAAGCAATTGCTTTAACGGCGCCAGATATGAATTCCCAAGAAACTATTGCAGCATTCTTAATGGAAGTAAATGGCGTATCTCGAACTAGGACAAATTCATTTACTATCCCGACAAATCCATACTCTTTGCCATCGATAACTCTGGTTGCGGGAATGACTGCGATGCTCTGAGTTTGTCCATTGCGGTCGATTTCAATAATGAGTTCTTTACCAGCTGAATTTCTAATTACTTCAACATCAGATGCCCAGTTATCTACAGGCACACCATTGAGCGCAGTGATGATGTCGCCGGGTTGTAAACCAGCGAGCAGCGCTGGTGATCGCGGATCAGTGTCGACGCATTCTGCATTTACTTGTGGAACGCACGGCGAAATTTGAGTAATTGTGTTTGTTTGTTTAGACGTTCCGATGCCTGCAAAAATAACAATGAGAATAATGAAACCCAAAACAAAGTGTAGAAAAGAACCTGCGCCAAGTACTATCAATTTGCGCCCCGAACTGGCTTTAAAGAATGCGCGTGACTCTTCACCTTCAGGCATCTGATCTGTCGAGCTCATTCCTTCAATGCGACAGTAACCGCCCGCAGGAATTGCCTTGATGCCAAACTCTGTTTCACCGCGGGTGAAGGACCAAATTCTCTTACCGAATCCGAGGAAAAACTCACTGACTCGCATGCCAAATTTCTTAGCGGTGAGGTAATGGCCGAGTTCGTGAACCATGACAGAAAAGAGGAGTGCGATGACAAAAGCAACAATTCCAATAAAGTTCATTAAGAAACCATTCGTTCTAGTACTTCTCGGGCAACTGAGTGCGCATCTTGCTCGATAGCACTGACATCGCTTAAATCTCGAATAGCACTCGGAGTTGATCCACCGAGTCGTTGCACACTCTGTTCTACGCAATCCATGATTGATGTAAATGATATAGAGCCTTTGAGAAAAGCCCCGACTGCAACTTCATTTGCTGCATTAAAAATTGCTGGTAATCCTCCCCCAAGTTCTCCACAACGCTTGGCTAATTCAATTGCTGGAAAGCGTTCATGATCTATTGGTTCAAAGTTCCATGAATGTGATTGCTTCCAATCCATTGCAGGAGTTGCACCCTTCAAGCGCTCTGGCCAATTAATAGCGTATCCAATTGGGCCCTTCATATTTGGTGGGCTGGCTTGGGCAATAGTGGCTCCGTCAATGTATTCCACCATTGAATGAATGACGGATTGAGGATGAATGACTGCTTCAATTTTCGAATACTCCATCGAGTAAAGATGGTGCGCTTCAATAATTTCGTGAGCTTTATTAACCAGTGTTGCAGAGTTAACAGAAATAACTGGTCCCATGGACCACGTTGGATGAGCGAGTGCTTCATCGACTGTAACTGACGACAAATCTTTTCGCTGACGAAATGGGCCACCGGATGCGGTCAAAACTAACCTCGAAACTTCATTACGCTTTCCAGACATCAAGCATTGCCATATCGCGCTATGTTCTGAATCAACAGGAATTATCTGGTCGGGCTTGGCCAGTGACATCACGAAATCACCTGCTGCAACGAGTGATTCTTTATTTGCCAGTGCCAAGCGATTTCCTACTTTGATTGCGCTAACGGTTGCAGCCAAACCAATAGATCCAGTAATTGCGTTGAGAACAACATCGCACGTGATCGAGGCAACCTGAGCCGCGGCATCGTTTCCATCGATGACTGTTACGCCCGGCAATGCTTCTCGAATGAGTTCCGCATTATGGATTGTACCGACAACTCCAACGCTAAACTTTTTTGCTTGCTCAATAATTACTGTTGGGTTGTTTCCAGCTGAGGTTATGCCAACGACACGAAACTTTCCTGGATTGGCCGCGACTATTTCAAGGGCTTGGACACCTATAGATCCTGTTGAACCAAGAATCACCAGGTCTCTCATGTGGATATCTTCTCACGGCCAAAGTAGACTGGGGAAATGAGCACATTAACTACGGGCGTAGAACAGAAACGTAAAGTCGTCACCGCTATTCCGGGTCCAAAGTCCGAGCAAATTATTGCGCGCAGGGCCGCAGCTGTTTCAGCATCACTAGGCATGTCAATGCCTGCTGTGATCGAACGTGCTGGTGGTGGAATTTTGGTCGACGTCGATGGCAATCACATCATTGACCTTGGTGCCGGTATCGCAGTTGTAAATGTTGGCAACAGTGCGCCTCACGTTGTTGAAAATGTTCAACGCCAAGTTGAATTATTCACTCACACATGTTTTATGGTCGCTCCTTACCTTGGATACATCGAAGTATGCGAAGCGCTTAATCGTTTAACACCCGGAAAGTTTGCAAAGAAATCTGTACTTCTTAACTCTGGTGCTGAAGCACTTGAAAATGCTGTAAAAATTGCTCGCTCATTTACTAAGCGTCAGGCAATCATTGTCTTTGAACACGGCTATCACGGTCGTACAAATCTCACGATGGGTATGACAGCAAAGAACATGCCGTACAAAGATAGCTTTGGGCCATTTACTCCAGAGATCTATCGCATGCCAATGGCTTATCCATATCGTTGGGAAGGCGGCGCTGCTGCTTGTGAGAAAGACGCACTCGACGTTGTCATACATAAATTAGATAAAGAAATTGGTGGCAAGAACATCGCCGCAATCGTTATCGAACCAATTCAAGGCGAAGGTGGTTTCATCATTCCGCCAAAGGGCTTCTTGCCTGGCTTAGCCAAGTACGCAAAAGATAATGGTGCTCTCTTCATCGCAGATGAAGTTCAAACAGGCTTTGCTCGTACTGGCCAGATGTTTGCATCAGAAGATGAAAATCTAGAACCAGATTTAATTACAACTGCAAAGGGCATTGCTGGTGGCTTGCCACTCGCAGCAGTTACTGGTCGCGCAGATGTTATGGATTCAATTCACGCCAGTGGCTTGGGTGGCACATACGGTGGCTCCCCTGTTGCATGTGCTGCGGCGCTCGGTGCAATTCAAACAATTGAAGAAGACAAACTCGTTGATCGTGCCAAAAAAATCGGAACAATCATGAGTGATGAGCTCAACAAGATGAAAGCAAAGCACCCAATCATTGGTGAAGTTCGCGGTCGCGGAGCAATGCAAGCAATCGAACTCATTATTCCTGGCGGCACAGAACCAAATACTGCAGCCCTTGGCAAGATTGTTAAATACTGCCAAGAAAAAGGCGTCTTGATTTTAACCGCCGGAACTTATTCAAACGTCATTCGTTTGATTCCACCGCTTGTAATTCCTGAAGATTTATTGCGAGAAGGTTTGTCTATTCTTGATGAAGCTTTAGCAACAGTCTAAAGAATCAACGATCTAATAAGTTTTGAGTAGGTGAGTACGGCTTACCTGATCTGCGCTTTGCAATTGCACTCAACGCTTCTAGAACAACACGGTTAGCAAGAATTGCAGTGATGTCTGCGTTATCAAATGGCGGAGCAACTTCGACAACATCGATGCCAACAACTGGAAGTTCGAAACAGATGCGGCGAACAGCTTCAAGTAATTCACGACTCGTCATGCCACCTGGTTCGGGGGTTCCGGTGCCTGGTGCCATACCTGGATCTACAACATCGATATCAACGGATAAGAAAACACCATCGCACTGATCAGTTAGTCGAGCAAAAGATTCATCCAAAACAACGTTTAATCCCCTGTGATGAATTTCAGTCATTTCATAACTGCGCATACCTTGATCGCGCATCCAATCGAGTGTTTCATTTCCTGGCCAATATCCACGCAATCCAAGTTGCAAGAAGCGGTCGCCACGAACAGCACCAGATTCAATCAGACGTCGCATCGGTGTTCCGTGACCTTCAAGTGCACCGAATTGTGAATCTCCAGTATCAGCGTGTGCATCGAAGTGAATCATTGAGATTTTTCCTAATCCGCGGTGTGCAGCAATTCCTGCAACGTCGGCGGATGCAATGGAGTGGTCCCCACCAAGAATGACAGGAATAATTCCTGCGCGTGAGATTTTTTCTGTCGCAACTGCAAGTACTTCAAGAGATTTCTTTAAGTCTCCACCTGGCATTAACAAGTCACCAGCATCTAAAACCTTAAGATCTTTTAATCCATCAGTGCGAAGTGCCATGTGCGGACGTTCGCCATCATGTGGCATGTAATCCCCGCCACGAATTGCCTGTGGACCAAATTTTGCACCTGAGCGATGTGATGTTCCGCTATCAATTGGCGCACCAACAATGATTACATCGGCGCCTTGATATGTCTTGGGATCATCTAGGTCGCATTCACCAATTCCTAGAAATGTGAATTTTGGACCATACATGTTGCCGAGGTTTGCCATGGGTCAAGTATATATGTGCTGAATTGGGTCAGATTTGGGCGGATTTCCCTTGTATTAGCTAATGACACAATTTACTATCTATTCATGTTAAAGAGGATGATTGCACTCTTAGCAATACTTTCATTATCAGTTTCTCTGCCTCTAATTCCTGCAAGTGCAGCTGCTAAAGCTGGCGCTAAATGTACTAAAGCAGGAAGTACAGAGCTGGTTAAAGGTAAAACCTATACATGTGTTAAAACTGGAAAGAAGCTGACTTGGAATAAGGGTGTGAAAGCACCAACAATTCCCACTCGTGATGCCACTTATATTTCAGCAGGCGTGACAGCAGCATTAGAGAGTTTCGCTCAATTCCCAAAAAGTAAAGTAGCCCCCCAAAAAATAATTTTTAATTTTGGGCCAAATTCTGATAAAGCAACATCAGATATGATTGTAGAAAATGCGAATGCAACTATGGGACTTTTTGTTGACTTCTATCAAGAATCTAAGGCTTATCCGATTTTCTACGGTTCTAATGAAGATTTAGATTGGGTAATTGCCGAGTGGACTAAGTTTGGGTACACAGAGCAAACGATAGGAAATGAATACCAATATGCAGTAAAAAACTTGCGCACCCGATCCGTTCCTCCCAATTTCTTTGTAGGAAGTGAACACAGATTTCCCCAAACGCCGATGATTTTGCTTGGTTCAAAAGCGGCAATCTCTAAATTAACACCTCCCTGGCGCCAGATTGTCGTCAATCATCATGTGATTCACGGAATACAGGGTCGAATTACAGGTTATAAAGATGCACTTTTGGGTTGTTGGGGAAGAGAAGGGGCAGCAGAGTTATACGGATGGCTGGTGGCGCACCGCACGCTTCAGGCACAGAATTTCGATTACGTGCAATTCCGACGGAATCAGATGGGTGAATGGATAAACACCAAGCCGAAAATCGATTTACGCAAATTCAACGACGCACAATGGTTTGAAACTTTAAAGTCGTTAGAAGGAAAAGGTAATGAACTAGCTATTTATTGTGATGATGATGCCGGTAACTTGGGATACAACGTAGGTGCACTTCTTTACGAGAGATTAGTCGGAGAATTTGGTCATCAACAAGTTATGAGTTGGTGGTACGAAATGCGTACGACTTCAAATTGGAAAGTTGCTTTTGAAAAAGTTTTCAAGATAAGTATTGATGACTGGTATAGAAGTAGCGCTGTTCCCTACTTAAGGCAAGAGTTTCGAGATTGGGTGCCCCAACCAGGTTGGCGTGGAGTTGGTTAATGCTCTTGCTATGGGTTGCGGCGCAATAAATTAAGAATCGAAACCTAAACCAAGGCGATCTAAGAGTTTAAGCCAAAGATTTCGCTTGCCATCATGCTCATCAGCATAATTAATAGACCATTGAGTGAAGCGAATAAAGAGAAATCTAAATGGTTCGGGTGGAAATGGAAGTGGTTTTCTGCGAACCATTTTTAGTCGAGTTCGTTCAGTATCTAATCCATCAACAAGATCAAGTAGAACTTGTGCGCCAAATCGAGTAGATGCAACGCCCAAGCCAGTAAAACCAAGAACGTATGCGACTCGCTTACGGTATGCACGACCCCAAAATGGTGAGAAGCGAGAGCATGTATCAATTGCTCCACCCCAACCGTGGGTGAATTTAATTCCCTTGAGTTGTGGGAAAGTTTCTAAAAAGTCTGCTGCAAGATAAGCATAAGTTTCAGCATCAGTTTCATACTCTTGTCGCGCTTTTCCACGGAAGTGATAAATAGCGTCATATCCGCCCCACAAAATCGCACCTTCTGAAGTCACTCGGTAGTAATGGAATTGGTTACCAGCTTCGGACATTCCTTCTTTGCCGGCCCATCCAATTGCTTTCCATTGCTCTGGTGTTAATGGTTCTGTGACTACTTGAAAGTCATATACAGGAATAACATATTTACGAACACGTTTAATCAATGACTTAAATACATTTGTAGCAAGTGCGACTTTATCGGCATAAACACTTCCATAAGCTGTATGAACAAGAATTCCATCACTGGTGCGCTCAAGCCATTCAACTTTACTATTTTCGTAAATTTTAACTCCGAGTTTGAGACAAACCTTTTCTAATCCCCACACCAATCGGGCTGGATCAACAAGGGCTGTGCCATCGGCATCCCATAAACCACCTTTGTAAATTGGTGAGTTCACACGAGCTTGTACTTCGGCTTGTGAGAGAACTTCAACGTGATCGCCGTATTGATTACGAAGATCAGCCTCTTCCTTCATTCCATCTAATTGCCAATCCTTTACAGCAACACGAAGTTCACCAGTTCGCTGCCAATCACAATCAATTCCATATTTTTTAATTGTTTCTTCGATTTCGTTGAAATTTTCACGCCCCATCCGTTCCAGGGCTTGCATGTCATCTTTAAATCGACGATAACCATTTATGAAACCGTGAGTTAGGGATGAGTTACAGAATCCACCGTTTCGTCCAGATGCGCCAAAGCCAGTTTCGCGTTGTTCAACAATGATGACTTCGCGTTCTGGATTACGTTCTTTTGCAAGTAACGCCGTCCATAAACCGGTGTAACCAGCTCCAACAATGCAGAGATCCGTTGTCACATCACCAACAAGAGTTGGATGTGGTTCTGGTTCTAGTGGATCTGCATCAAGCCAATAAAGTTCTGGCTGCATTACGGAGAGGTGTTTAAGAATATGAGGGTCGATGTCTGACATCGCGCTATCCGGCCTTAACCGGAATCACCCCTTCAATCACAAATCGTAGTTGGCCCGGGTCCTCCGGAGTCCTAACCCCATAGTGCAGATCTTAGATATCTATCTGTAGTTCGCTATGGCTTATTGCAAAGATTAGCGTGCTTTTCTCCGGCTGACAAGTTGCGCCACGATAACTATGGCTAACGCTAAGAAAAACATCGCAGAAGCAATCACGTTGGCTTGTGCAGGGATTCCACGTGCTGCCGATATATAAACAAACTTAGGGAAGGTAATTAAAGTTCCAGAGTTGAAGTTGGTAATAATAAAGTCATCAAATGAAAGACTAAAGGCCAGTAATGCAGCCCCCGCAATTCCAGGTGCCACTAATGGCAACGTAACTCTACGGAATGTTTCGAATTCATTGGCATAAAGATCCATCGCAGCTTGTTCAAGGCGTGGATCAAGGGATGCGATACGAGCTTTTACTGTCACCACAACGAAGGAAATACAAAACACAACGTGAGCAATAACAGTTGGCCAGAATCCTGGATTAATACTAAATACCAAGAATAAAGAAAGCAGCGAAGCACCTAAAACAATCTCAGGTGTTGCCATTGGTAAAAAGATAAGCAAGTTGGAGCTAGAGCGGCCCTTGAACTTGTAACGTCCAATAGCAAAGGCAATCATTGTGCCTAAAATTGTTGAAAAAATAGTTGCAAGTAAACCAATTTTTATCGAATTGCCTAGTGCGTTACACACTTCTGGGGCGCCGCATGGATTCTGCCAATTACTTAGTGTGAAGCCTTTCCAGATTAAATTACTCTTGCCTGAGTCATTAAATGAGAACGCGAAGGTGTAAGCAACTGGAATAAAAAGGTATGTGAAACCAAAGATCATATAAATACGAAGCATGTTTCGACCAAACCAACGCGAGAAGCGGGCGTTAAGCGGAATGGTTGGAATGGAGGCGTCCTGAATCTTCTGGCTCATACCAATTTCTCCGTTCCAGCTTTACGGATGTATAGAGTAACTAGAATCAAAATAGCTACCATCAAGGTAAATGAAAGCGCGGATGCAGTTGGATAATCCACAATCTTGAAATAGCGCGACTCAATTACATTGCCAATCATCTTTGTATTTGGGCTTCCTAAAATCGCAGCATTTACGTAATCACCTGCTGCTGGAATAAAGGTGAGCAAGGTTCCTGCGACAACTCCCGGCATTGAAAGTGGAACAGTCACGCGGCGAAATGCAGTGAGCCCATTGGCGTAAAGATCACCGGCAGCTTCAATTGTCCGAGGATCAATACGTTCAAGTGATGCGTATAGCGGCAGGGTCATAAAAGGCAAGAAGTTATATGTCATACCCGCAACAACTGCTACGGAAGTAGAAGTCAGCGTGGTCTGTTCTCCAATGATGTTTAGTGCACGAAGGCCCGGAACAACAAAGCCTTCTTCGCCCAAAATCTGCTTCCAGGCAACTGTACGAAGTATGAATGATGTAAAGAATGGGGCTACAACTAATACAAGAAGAATGTTTTTGTATTTTCCTGACTTAAAGGCGATTGCATAAGCCAGTGGATAAGCAATGGCTAAAGCTAATAATGTGGCAAGAGTTGCATAGAGAAAAGATCTACCAAACTGTTCCCTGTTCTCTACAAAAGCTTGGATGTAGTTAGAAAAGGCCAGTGTTTGTTCGTATTCTCCGGTGTCACCGCCTGCAATTGGTGTTTGAGTTGAAGTTTGAGCAAGGTTAATGATTGGCAGAATAAAAAAAGTAAATAGGAAAGCAAAACCTGGCAGAAGAAGCAGGTAAGGAACGCGTACCTTTGGAAAGGTCACGTTATTCCTCCTCTAATTCCTCTGGGTTAACTTCTGTACCGGCTTCAATATCTTCATCTCCGCGCAAACCAAATGTAAAGGTTGGCTCCCACGAGATGTTTACTTCATCGCCCTTATCAAATGGCGCAACACCGTCATCGTTTTGCTCAAAGACCATAACTTCCTGTCCCCACGGCATTGCAACCACATATTGAGTGCTCACGCCAATGTAGGAAACATCTTCAATATGTCCGCCAGTTAAAATGTTTCCCTTAACTGGTGTACCCAGGCGTGAAATTCTAAACTTTTCTGGGCGTATACCTGCATAGAGTGAATTATCCACAGCATGGCTGCGCTTTTTTGGCATAGAAATCTTTTGGCCATAGAGGTCAACTACTAAGTTATCGCCATCATTGCCATCGATTTTGCCTTTAATCAAATTAGATTGACCTAGAAAGTTAGCAACAAATGCTGTCTCCGGATTGTCATAGAGATCAGCTGGCGATCCCATCTGTTCAATCTTTCCTTCATTCATCACTGCAATGGTGTCAGCCATGGTCATGGCTTCTTCCTGATCATGCGTTACGTGAACGAAAGTTAGACCAACTTCACGCTGAATCCACTTGAGTTCGATTTGCATCTGACGACGTAGTTTTAAATCAAGTGCACCTAATGGTTCATCAAGAAGCAACAGTGCAGGGCGGTTAACGATTGCACGAGCCAGTGCAATGCGCTGTTGTTGGCCACCTGATAACTGAGTCGGCTTGCGCTCGGCTAGATGTGGAAGTTCAACAAGGTTTAAAACCTTATCAACCTGTTCCTTGACATCTTTAACTCCACGGCGGCGCAGCCCGAAAGCAATGTTTTCGAAGATAGTTAGATGTGGAAATAGCGCGTAGTTTTGAAAAACAGTATTAATTGGGCGTTGATACGGACGTGTGGTTGTGATGTCCGTATCACCCAAATGAATACTTCCAACTGTTGGCTCTTCTAAACCTGCGACCATTCGCAGCGTTGTAGTTTTGCCACACCCTGAAGGTCCAAGTAATGCAAAGAACGATCCTTTTGGAATCGTAAGAGTTAAATCATCTACCGCAGTGAAGTCACCGTATGACTTAGTAATGCGAGTAAGACGTAAATCTCCCCTTGCAGAAATTGAATCTTTGGTCACTAATTACCTTGAGCTTGCTGGAATGCTTCAGCCCACTTTGACTCTTCATCTGGTGTAAGAGAGCGGAAAACATTAAGTCGTGATGCAGTCTTCTCAGTTGGGAAGATGTACTCACTTGTTGCAAGTTCTGGAGCAATCTTTTCCATCTCAGCTTGTGCACCCTTTACTGGGCACACATAGTTAACGTAAGCAGCAACTTCTGCTGCAACGGCTGGATCGTAATAGTAATTAATCATCTTCTCAGCATTTGCTTTTCCTGCAGCAGATGTAGTTGATGGAATCACAAAGTTATCACCTGAGATAGTTCCACCCGACTCTGGAATTGCGAAGTCAAACTTGCCTTCGTTTTCAGAGGCCAAGATGAACATATCGCCAGACCATCCGATAACCGCAGTTGCATCCCCTGAAGTTAGATCTTCTGCGTATTCATTGCCCTTAACTCCGCGGATCCAACCATCAGAAATCTTTCCAGCCATGAAATCAACAGCATTCATGAATTGATCTTCAGTGACCTTAGTAATGTCAACTCCTTGAGCTAACAAAATAACACCGATTGTGTCGCGCATTTCAGTGAGAACAACAATCTTTCCCTTATTTTGAGGTGCAAATAAATCATCGAGCGTGCGAATTCCATTTGGATTCTTCTCAACGTTCCAACCAAATCCACCCATAATGCCTTGCCACGTAAGAGTTGATTCACGCATTGAGTCATATGAAGGCGATGCAAGTGAGTCAAGAATGTTGCTCTTGTTAGGGATATTTGCATTGTCAAACTTTTGTGTGTAACCCAAACGAATCCAACGTGCTGCCATCCAGTCAGTTGGTGTAACAACGTCGTAACCAATATCTTCTCCAAGCTTTAATTGCGCTTGAACTTTTCCATAGAACTCATCATTGTCGTTGTAATCTTCAAAGTACTTTGCATCAATTCCGGTTTGTTCTGAGAACTTAACAAGAGTTGGATATGTCTTTGAATCTTCATCAAAATCTAAATACAAAGGCCAGTTACCCCAGCGAACTGTTGTTTCTGCTGCAGCATCAGAACCGCCACCGCCACATGCTGTAAGTAATCCAGCTGCACCAAGTCCGCCAGCGCCGGCAATCAATGCACGACGAGACACTTTTGAATTGATTATCGAACGTGCTTCCGGTGAGAGTGAACGCTTTGAATCCATATTGAGTTGCTCCTTTGTGCCTTGAGTTGGGGTTGTACCTATGCGCCTAGATTAGTCATAACATGCTTGATTCGGGTGTAATCCTCGAAGCCATATTGGGAAAGATCTTTTCCGTATCCCGAGCGCTTGAAGCCACCGTGTGGCATTTCAGAGACCATCGGAATGTGGGTGTTGATCCAGACGACACCGAAATCCAGGGCCTTGGACATACGCATAGCGCGCCCGTGATCTTTGGTCCAGACGCTGGAGGCTAAGCCGTACTCAACGCCATTACCCATTGAGATCGCCTCGGCTTCATCCTTGAATTTCTGAACAGTGATGACCGGTCCGAAGATTTCGCTTTGAATCATCTCGTCATCTTGCTTGAGATCTGCCACCACAGTTGGGGCAAAGAAGAATCCTGGTTGTTGCAGCTGAGATCCACCAGCCATGACACGAGCATGTGATGGAGTTCGCTCGAGGAAGCCTGCAACTCTCTTGAGTTGGTTGGCGTTATTAACTGGCCCAACTAGTACATCTTGATCAGGCATACCAATTGCAATGTTGTTCTTTGCTTGATCAGCTAAAAGATCAACGAATTCTTGATACACGCCTTCTTGAACAATAACTCGCGTAGCCGCTGTGCAATCTTGGCCTGAATTGAAGTAACCAGCTAAGGCAATTGCCTCCGCTGCTGCCGGCAAATCTGCATCATTGAAAACTACAACTGGTGCTTTTCCACCTAATTCAAGGTGCACACGCTTGAGTTGTTTTGCCGCAGATCCTGCAACTTCCATGCCTGCGCGAACAGAGCCAGTAATCGAAACCATTGCAGGTGTTGGATGATCAACAAGTGCTGCCCCAGTTTCGCGTTCTCCGCAAATAACATTGATAACACCTGCAGGTAAGAACTCACTCATTAATTGAGCCATCCACACAGTTGATGCTGGAGTTGTATCACTTGGCTTAAGTACAACTGTGTTGCCGGCTGCAATCGCTGGCGCCCATTTCCAAACAGCCATCATCATTGGATAGTTCCACGGTGTTACTTGTGCACACACGCCGATTGGCTCACGACGAATGAATGAAGTCATGCCACGCATGTATTCAGCTGCGGATTTTCCTTCAAGGTTGCGTGCTGCTCCTGCAAAGAATCTAATTTGATCTAGCATCGGTGGAATTTCTTCTGATGTAGTAATTCCAATTGGCTTACCGGTATTTTGACTCTCAATTTTTACGATTTCATCTGCGCGAGATTCAATTGCATCGGCAATTTTTAGGAGTGCACGTTGACGTTCAGAGGGTGTGGAATCGCGCCAAATAGGAAAAGCGTCGGCTGCGGCTTTCATCGCCATATCTACATCTGCGGCATTGGAATTTGGTGCGGTTGCAAAAACTTGACCTGTTGAAGGGTTAACCAAATCTGAAGTCTTGCCCGATTTAGATTCAACGCTCTTACCATTTATGAAGTTGCTCAATTTTTCCATGGCCCGAGGTTACGCCCTGAGGGCAAAAATGTGTAGTCAGATTCCTACTTAAGTTTTTCCGCGGCTGCTAGTTGCCCGCATGCGCCATCGATTTCGCGACCCCGGGTATCTCGAACTGTTACCGCAACGCCATAGCCTTCAAGGATTCGAACGAACTCTTTTTCATCCTGAGGTCGAGACGCCGTCCACTTAGAACCAGGGGTTGGATTGAGTGGAATTAAATTAACGTGCGCGTTGCGGTTTTTTAATAAGCGCCCAAGTAAATCTGCTCGCCATGATTGATCGTTGATATCTCGAATCATTGCGTACTCAATTGAATAACGGCGACCCGTCTTCTTTTCATACGCATCGGCTGCGGCCAAAACTTCTTTAACTTTCCAGCGCGAATTAATGGGAACCAAAGAATCACGAAGCTCATCATCTGGTGTGTGTAATGAAACAGCCAGAGTTACTGAAATTCCTTCTTCAGTAAGTTTTTCAATGCCATTTACTAAGCCCACAGTAGAAACAGTGACGGAGCGAGCACTAATGCCCAATCCGTCAGGATTTGGCGTCGTGATGTTTCGAACAGTACGAAGAACCGCGTTGTAATTAGCCAACGGTTCGCCCATTCCCATAAACACAACATTTGATAAGCGAGTAGGCCCACCCGGTAATTCGCCATTTGCGCATGCGCGCGCTGCGGCAACGATTTGTTCTGTAATTTCTGCAGCGCTTAAGTTTCTCGTTAAACCCGCTTGACCAGTTGCACAGAATGGGCAGTTCATTCCGCATCCTGCTTGAGATGAAATGCAGACAGTTGTGCGATCTGAATAACGCATCAAAACGCTTTCGACTAAAACGCCATCATGTAGTTTCCAGAGATCTTTGCGAGTCATTCCGTTATCGCACGTCACGGATCGCACAAGAGTCATCATTTGAGGTATGAAATGTTCGCGTATTTGATCGTGCATCGACGCTGGAATATCAGTCCAGTCACTTGGGTCACTAGATAAATGCGTGAAGTAATGATTGGCAATTTGATTTGCTCGAAATGCGGGCAGCCCTAGCCCGGTAGCTATTTCACGACGATCTTCTGGGGCGTAATCAGCCAGATGCTTAGGTGCTTTTTTTCTTTGTACCGGCTCATCAAAGACGAGCTTAATCTCGGTCATGAGAAACGCTTAACGAGTTCGAGCGCTAAATAGAGTGCCGGCGCCGAGAGCAAAACCGAATCTAAGCGATCCAACATTCCGCCATGTCCTGGAAGAAGTGAACCCATATCCTTAAGTGAAAGATCGCGCTTCATTGCACTTTCAATGAGATCGCCAGTGGTGGCTGTGAAAACAATCATCAAACCAACTAGAACGCCAATCCACCACTGCAGATCAAGAATGTAATGAAAACTTAGTGCGCCGCCTAAGCAAGTAAAAAGAATTGAACCGATTAAACCTTCCCATGATTTTTTAGGACTTATGGCTGGCACGAGAGGATGTCGACCAGTTAGTACACCAACCAGATAACCAAATGTGTCATTGCATCCAACCAAGACAACAAATGTCATTACCCGAGCCAAGCCATCATCTGGGCGAGCTAACAAGACTAAGAATCCAGTAAGAAATGGAAGGTAAATAAGTGTCAGAGTTGTCGCTGTTGCACCCTTTACGAAATCCTGCGGTCCTTTTCTCAATCTAAAAATAAGCAGTACTGGAAACGCAATTGCCGTTGCTACAGCCAGACCTTCAACGCCAGCACTCCAAGCAGCATAAGTAAGCCCACCGGTAGCCACAATTAATGAGCGCATCGAAATGCGAATACCTGCTGCAGAAAAAGCTCGAGCCATTTCACGAACTCCAAGTGACACAGCAATAGCAATTAACACCGCAAAGAGCACGCGTGCATAAGCAAGAGTCAGCCACACCAATGCAACCAAAATCAAACTGACAAGAATTGATGGCAGAAGTTTGCGCCCCGCCTTAGCGTTTATCGCTTCGTTAATTGAATGCAGATCAGACACGTCAGAGGTGCGATTCTCAAACTTCGAGAAGTTCGCTCTCCTTATGCTTAAGAAGCTCATCGATCTTGGCAACATGATCGCCGGTGATTTTTTCTAATTCTTTTTCTGCACGGGCCAAATCATCTTTGCCAATGTGGCCATCTTTTTCTAATTTTTCGATAGCTTCCTTTGCCGCGCGACGGATGTTGCGCATTGAAACCTTTGAATCTTCAGCCTTTGTGCGAGCAACTTTGATGTAATCCTTGCGTCGTTCCTCTGTCAGTTGTGGGAAGTTAACGCGAATGACAACTCCATCACTGCCTGGGTTTACGCCAAGATCTGATTCGCGAATCGCTTTTTCAATTGATGCCATTGCACCCTTATCGAAAGGCGATATCAGTGCCATGCGTGCTTCGGGAACTTGAATTGAAGCAAGCTGTGAGAGTGAGGTGTACGTGCCGTAGTAATCAACCATGATCTTGTTAAAGAGTGATGGATGAGCACGGCCTGTGCGAATCGCACCAAAATCATCTTTGGCAACTTCTACAGCTTTGTTCATCTTCGTTTCTGCATCTTTTAGCGCAGTTGCTATATCTGACATCAGGACTCCTTAGTGACCTCATCGCTTACGCGACAAGGGTTCCGATCGTTTCACCGCGAACCGCGCGACCGATATTTCCTTTTGTCATGAGATCAAAGACCACGATTGGTAATTTATTCTCACGGCACAAACTAAATGCTGCAGCATCTGCAACAGCTAGAGATTTACTCAATACCTCGTCATAAGAAATTGTGTCGTACTTCTTTGCAGTTGGATCTTTCTTTGGATCCGCGTTGTAGACACCATCAACGCCGCTCTTTGCAAGCAATAGCGCTTCTGAACCAACTTCAAGTGCACGTTGTGCAGCAACCGTATCGGTTGTAAAAAATGGCATTCCTGCACCGGCGCCGAAAATTACAACGCGACCCTTTTCGAGGTGACGAATTGCACGGCGCGGAATATATGGCTCGGCAACTTGTCCCATTGTGATTGCGGTTTGTACACGAGTATCTACGCCTTCTTTTTCCAAGAAATCCTGCAACGCTAAACAGTTCATGACTGTTCCGAGCATTCCCATGTAGTCCGCGCGTGCACGATCCATTCCGCGTTGTTGCAACTCTGCGCCACGGAAGTAATTACCTCCACCGACCACAATGCTTATTTGAACTCCTGAACGCACAACATCTGCGATTTGTTTTGCTACATCTTGAACAACATCAGGATCAACACCGATGCCTTTTTCTCCACCGAAGACTTCTCCGGAAAGTTTAAGGAGCACTCGCCCGTATTTACCTCTGGTACCGGGCATGAGTGCTCCTTTCACAACTTCGTGCGTTATTGGAGATTAGTTTACTGTCCTACGCGGAAACGGTGGAATGCCTTGACGGCGGTTCCTGCCTCATCGAGGATTTGTTTGACAGTCTTCTTTGCATCCTTAGCGAAGGCTTGTTCGATCAGGCTAACTTCTTTAACGAAGCCAGTTACTCGACCTTCGATAATTTTTGAAAGCGATGCTTCTGGCTTGCCTTCTTCACGGGCAGTTTCTTCGGCAATGCGGCGTTCATTCTCGATCAGGTCGGCTGGGACATCTTCACGATTTACGAACTTAGGAGCGAATGCTGCAATGTGTTGCGCAACATCTTTACCGACTTCAGCTGCTTCTTTAACGAGTGAAACCAATACGCCCACCTGAGGTGGAAGATCTGGACTTGTCTTGTGCAAGTACAAACCAACTGGACCGGTTACAACTGCGACGTTGCGAATCTCGATTTTTTCACCGAGTGTTGCATTGCCGTCGTCAATAACTGATTGAACAGTTTTGCCATTAGCCATGGTTGAAGCAAGGAAAGCATCTACGCCCTCAGTCTTTGATGAGAGTAGGTGATCTACTAATTCATCACCGAGTGCAATAAAACGATCGCCCTTTGCAACGAAGTCAGTTTCGCAGTTAAGTTCGAGCATTACGCCAACTTCACCTGAAACCTTCGCTACAACCAAACCATTAGATGTAAGACGTCCTTCGCGCTTTGTAACGCCCTTAAGACCTTTTACACGAATGATTTCTACAGCTTTGTCGTAATCACCATTGGCTTCATCAAGTGCCTTCTTGCAATCGAGCATTCCTGCTGCAGTTGCTTCACGCAGTTTCTTTACATCTTCTGCTGAATACGCCACGTGTTAAGCCTCCACTGGAGTTGTTGGTGCTGCGTCAATTACTTCTTTTTCCCAATCAGCTAATGGTTCACCCGCAGCAACTGCTGGCGCTTCAGTTTTAGCTTCCTCTTTCACAACTGCAGAACGTGCCTGTAGGCCCGCAGCAATTGCATCTGTGATTACGCGAGTAAGTAATCCGATTGAACGGATTGCATCGTCGTTTCCAGGAATCTTGAAATCAACTTCATCTGGATCGCAGTTAGTATCCAAAATAGCAATAACTGGAATGCCAAGCTTCTTTGCTTCAGCAACAGCTAGGTGCTCTTTCTTGGTATCTACAACCCAAATTGCACTAGGCAACTTAGTCATGTTGCGAATTCCATCGAGGTTCTTGTGAAGCTTTTCGCGCTCACGGCGGAGTACAAGAAGTTCTTTCTTTGTGAGCAACATGTCATTAGTTGCTTCAAGAGCTTCTAGTTCCTTGAGGCGCTGAATACGCTTGTAAACAGTTGGGAAGTTAGTCAACATACCGCCGAGCCAGCGCTCAGTAACTGTTGGCATTCCAACTCGTGCAGCCTGAGCGATGATTGGCTCTTGTGCTGCTTTCTTTGTTCCGACGAACAAAACATGTCCGCCCTTTGCAACGACATCTTTAACAAACTCGTATGCGCTATCAATGAGTGCAAGTGATTGTTGGATATCGATGATGTAGATGCCGTTGCGCTCTGTGAAAATAAAGCGCTTCATCTTTGGATTCCAGCGACGTGTCTGATGTCCGAAGTGGACTCCACTGTCGAGAAGTTCTCGCATTGTTACAACAGCCATGATGGCGTGCTCCTTCATAGGTTATTTTGCTTAGCAAAAATAACCCGCTCGGTTAATGGTTTAACAATTTGTTAAACCCGTCGCACTCGTCATCTACCAGCGAACTGGACCGAAATGATTTTCGACTAAGTCGAATGAGTGCTGAGAAGTCACC
>Ga0208788_1000561_pt1 | contig 18129 bp, 15 predicted proteins | sample Wag4_2014_7_11_3_FD_187363 | JGI IMG/M metagenome (GOLD analysis project Ga0208788, IMG submission 187363) | Fresh water mixed with fracking chemicals microbial communities from Ohio, USA - Utica-2 Time Series FC 2014_7_11 (SPAdes) (version 2) ...
AAATTATAGAGAATAGGTAACTAATTAATGAGCAATAATACCCAAGTTGAGAAGATTATTCGTAATGCAGCCAGTTTTGCTACAGACAAAGGACACGAGTATATTTGTTTAGAGCATGTGATGCTGTCATTGTTTGATGACGACGATATTATTAGTCTTTGTAAAAATCTCAACGTTGACCATAGTCAAATTAAAGAGGATTTAGTTAACTACTTAAGTGATCAAGATTTGAATGGTCTTGTTCCCACAAATGGTGTTAAAGGTGCACCTAAAAAGACTATGAGTTTAGATCGTGTAATTCAGCGATCCCTTGCACAAATTTTGTTTAGCGGTAGAGACCGTCTAAGCCCGATTGATGTATTAATTAGTATTCTTACAGAGGATAATTGTCATGCACGTTATATCTGTGAAATAAACGGATTAGACAGGAATACAATTAATCAATATATTGAGCAAGAGAATCGCACAACAGAAAATCAAGAATTACTCAATGAGTTTACGACGAACCTAAATGAAGAAGCACTTAAGAGCAGGATTGATCCGCTGATCGGCCGTCACGAAGAAGTTAACGATCTTATTCACGTTCTTGCTCGTCGTAAGAAGAATAACTGTGTACTAGTAGGTGAACCTGGTACAGGTAAGACTGCAATTGCAGAAGGCCTTGCGAAGAAGATTGTTGAGGGCGAAGTACCCGACATTCTCAAGAACAAAGTTGTTTATAGTCTAGACATTGGTAACTTACTTGCAGGTACACGTTATCGAGGCGATTTTGAAGAACGCATCAAGGGCGTATTGCAAACACTCGAGTCAAACCCAAATACTATTTTGTTCATTGACGAAATTCATATGATCATGGGCGCAGGCAGTGCAGGCGGTAGCAGTGTTGACGTTGCTAACTTAATTAAGCCAGTACTTGGCAAGGGCAGACTGCTTACCATTGGTGCAACTACTCCAGACGAGTTTGCTGACAGCTTTGAAAAGGATCGCGCACTGATGCGACGCTTTGCACGACTAGACATTGAACAAACATCAGTTGAAGACACTAAGTTAATTGTTAAAGGACTTAAGAATTACTACGAAGAGTTCCATGGTGTTGAATATGATGACAAGATCTTAGAAAAGAGTGTTGAGCTTGTTGATCGTTATGTTAAGTCTAAGTTCTTCCCTGATAAGGCACTGGATGCTGTTGATGCTGCGGGCGCCGCTGTTAAGCTACGCGGTGACAAAGTTGTTACCCTTAAGGACATTGTGAACGTGGTTGCAAAGACAAGTAAGATTGGTGCTGATGTAATTGATACCGAAAGCACTACGGGCTACAAGAATCTAGATGGACGTATCAAAGGCACAGTGTACGGACAGGATAACGCAGTCGATAAGATTGTAGAAGCCATTCTTGTTAGCAAGAGCGGACTACGTGAACCCAACAAGCCAATTGGCAGCTTCCTGTTTGTAGGTCCAACTGGTACAGGTAAGACCGAAACAGCACGTTCACTGTCTAACGAACTACAAGCCAAGCTGGTTAAGTTTGACATGAGTGAATATCAGGAGCGTCACAGTGTAGCAAAGTTAATTGGTGCACCTCCAGGATATGTTGGCCACGCTGAAGGCAAGATGGGACAAGGCCAGCTTATTGCTGCCGTTGAGGATACACCTAACTGTGTGCTACTGCTCGACGAAGTTGAAAAGGCTGCACCAGAAGTACTACAGGTACTACTACAGGTTATGGATGACGGACGACTAACAAGTGCAACAGGTAAGACTGTAGACTTTACTAACGTCATCCTTATTATGACAAGTAACCTCGGTGCTGCCAATGCGGAGAAGCGTAAGATTGGTTTTGGCGACAGTGTTAAGGCTGGCGAGATCAACAAAGCAATTGAGAGCTTCTTTACACCAGAGTTTCGTAACAGACTTGATGCTGTAATTGAGTTTAGCAAGCTAGACAAGGATATGATGCTTAAGATTGTAGATCGTTTAGTAGTTGATACAAACAAGTTATTGTCAAACAATGATAGCAGTGTGCGTATTACTATTACTGAACTGTGCCGTCAGCAACTGGCTACAGATGGTTACGAACCAAGCATGGGCGCACGACCGCTAAAGCGTGTGTTTGAGGAAAAGATTAAGAAGCCTCTGAGCCGTAAAATTTTGTTTGATAATCTTGCTGATTGCACGGTGGAGGTAAACTATGATCAAGAAAAAAACACCTACGATTTCTCAGTCAGAAGTTAAGGTACTTAAAAAGAAGGCAGTAGGGTTTGACTTACTGCCTTCTAACAGTATCTATTTTGGCCGTTATCCTTATAAAATAGTTTTTAATCTAAAGTTTGATCCTAATAAAAAATACGGCGAGCAAATCTTAAATTTCAAATTTGATTTGACAAATTTTACCGAAGAAGTTTTAAAGCATCCCACAAGGCAGTTAATATCTACAGAAAAGCCGAGTCTTTTTATTCAAGATTATAAAGACTTGATACTGACATTAGCTGTCTATAAAGATTCTATTCATCAAGTTTGCGGACCGATATCTAAGGAACACTTAGAATTATTATTTTCAAATAACTATCGATGTCAAGGGAAAGACCGGTTGTGGTATGGGATTTATGATTGTAAAATCGAAACTTGGTTACCTTTTAAGTACCGACGATCTTTTCCTGCAATGGGAACATTTAGACATCATAGCGAAGAAGACGCAGAAGAAATTAATTCTCTCATAGTGTTTATTAAAGAGAATCTTAACGCACATATCCCTAAACACTGGACTGCTAGATTTACTACTACAATTTATTGTAAGTTTGACGAGTTCGTAAACATTCTGCCTTTCCTTAAGCTCAGCTATCCAAAACACACTATGTTGATTACACGAGCAATACTAAACAGCTAAGTGATAAATATATTGAAATAGCTATTAGGATTCAATATGCCAATTAACCGCAGAAGTGTAACAATTATGAGTGCCTCGGGCACAGAAATGAATAAGTATAGCGAAACTGTGAAAGGTGACAGCTATTACGGCTTCACTGACGGTTTACATACTATTCAGGTTACATATAACCAATATGTTGGCAGATTACGTATCCAGGGTACACTAAGCATATCTCCTACAGCCGCAGATTGGTTTGATATTATTCCTGCTACAACAGCAGGAGGTTTTTGGAATCCGGCAGGTTACATTCAGTTTAACGCAAACAACCCAGCTGATCTTTCAGAAGCGTACACTTTCCAAGGTAACTTCACTTTCATCCGTGTTTATATGGACAGAGAACACGTAGGTGACGGCGCTACATACGACAGTTCATACGGCCAAGTTAGTCGAGTTATTCTATCAAGCTAAAGTGATAAATAGTTGTAATAAACAGCTATATTACTTTGCTGATAGGATGGCAGATGGCAAACACCTTTATAGATTTAAATGATACCCCCTCAGATTACACCGGATACGGATTAAAATTCGTACGTGTAAATGCTGGCGCAACTGAACTTGTGTTTGGTTCAGTCGAACTCAACGACCTTGCCGATGTCCAAGCAAATCTAGCATATACACCACAAGGTGGCCAGGCATTAATTTATAGTTCAGCAGCAGGTAAATGGCGTCCAGGTACAATGGACGTTTATAGTGCTGGTAATGGTTTAAACAAAAGCGCACTAACACTTAATGTAGTTGCTGGCTCAAGTGGAGGGCTAACTTCTAACAGTAGTGGTGTATTCATTACCGACATTGCAGGTGTTGCTGGTACTTGGGGCAATGCTAGTCACGTTCCTGTAGTTACAGTTAACAGCAAAGGTCAAATTACAGGTGTCACACCTACCTTAATTACCGCCACACAAGCCGAAACAATTACTAGTCCATTTGTTGGAAATGTAATTGGTACATCAGGTCAAATTCGTGTTACTGGCGGCACAGGTAATAATTCAAACGCAACTATTGATTTAGTTGCCACAGGAGTAACCGCGGCAACTTATGGTAATACAACCCACTTACCACGTATCACAGTTGATACTTACGGGCGTATCCAAAACGTTGACTTGATTGAAATTTCGGGTAGTGGCGAAGGCGGCACTGGTACAAGTTTAGGCTTCGGTAATATCCTTGTTTCAGGACAAACTACAATTAGTGCAGACCAAGCAGCTGACGATGTAACATTCGTTGCTGGCTCTGGTATATCTATCACTACTCAAGCTAATGCTGATAGAATTACTTTCAGTGTGGATACCAGCATTGTAGCAAGTTCAATTAATTTAGCTGACTTAAATGATATTGATGCAACAGGTATTGTTAACGGCCAAGTATTAATTTGGAATAGTTCGACTAATAAGTTTGAAGCTGGTACTATTTCCGGCGGCAGTGGAAGCAGTAATGTTGACCTTACAGATTTTAGTATTGTTACAGCAACGCCTAGTGGCAACGGCAGTTTAGTATATAATAATGCAGGTGTATTTACATTTACACCTGCTAATGTACAAGCCAGCGGCAGCACACAATCATTAAGTTGGAACTCATCTACTTATAGTTTAAGTATAAGTGGTGGTAACAGTGTCGATCTTAGTGTATTAAAGGATAATACAGATTCTCAGACATTAAGTCTAAGTGGCAATGTTATTACAATTAGTGGTAGTAATAGCTCAGTTAACCTAACATCAGTAATAGGTAGCGTAGCAGGTAATTACGGCGACAGCAATGTAGCAACATACTTGTCTACAAATAGTTACGCTACTCAGACCTATGTTAACACAGCTAATACAAATATGAAGGCGTATGTCGATGCTGGTCTTGCAAATTCAGTAGGCAACTACGGCGACAGCAATGTAATTACACTATTAGGTAATGTAAGTGCAAATATTGTTCCTAGTGCAAATAATGTTTATAGTTTAGGTACAGCATCGAATAGATGGACTGAACTTCACCTTTCAGGTGACACAATTTATTTAAATGGCAGTACATTAAGTGCTGATACAAATTTAAAATACAATGGTGTAAATGTTGCTACTGAAAATTATGTAGACACAGCAATTAACGACCTAGTAAACGGTGCATCAGCTGCATTAGATACACTAGGCGAAATTGCTAACGTACTCAATAATAGCAATGCAAGTTTATCAACTGTAGCTTTTAGCGGTGACTATACTGATTTAACAAACCGACCAACAATGAGTGTTGTAGGCAATACATATCTAGTATATGACGGCTCCAACATTGATCTAAGCGGTGTAGTTGGACAACCAGGCGATCAAGGTGATCCTGGAGTAAGTGTTGCTTCAGGCAGTGTAAATAGTAGTGGTAATTTAATCCTTACACTAAGTAACGCAAGTACAGTTGACGTTGGGAATGTTAGAGGTGCTGCCGGTAATAACGGTACAAACGGTGTTGATATAAGTAGTGCCACTGTTACCGGCACAAATCTAATCATTACATTAAGCAACAGTGCGACAATTAATGCTGGTAATGTTCAAGGTCCACAGGGTAATGTTGGTCCTCAGGGTGACGGTAATGCAGGTATCAGCACAGCAGTAGTTAATGGCAGCGGCAATTTAATTATTACGCTAAACGACAGCACAACTATTGATACCGGCAATGTTAAAGGATCAAAAGGCGACGCTGGTTCAAGCGGCGTTGGTATTACAAGCGTAAGCCTAGTAAGCAGTAACTTAGTATTAAACTACAGCAACACATCAACTCAAGATGTTGGTAACATCAGAGGCCCACAAGGTAATGCTGGTACTGACGGAGTAAGCATTAGTACAGCCACAGTTAACGGTAGTGGTAACCTAATATTAACATTAAGCAATACAAGCACAGTTGATGCAGGTAATGTCCGCGGCACTAACGGCGCTAGTGGTATTCAGTTAAGCAATCTAAGTGTTGCTACCGCAGTAACACCAAGTGGCAATGGTAGCTTATCGTATAATAGCAGTACTGGTGTATTTACATTTACGCCTGCTAATTTAAGCAGTGTACAATCTAACTATGATGATAGTAATGTTGCAGCATATCTTTCTGCAAATGGTTATAGCAATTCAGATAGCGATGCCCAAACACTAACTCTAAGCGGCAGTAATCTAAGTATCAGCGGTGGCAACACCGTTGACTTAAGCAGTCTAGGCGGAGGATCGGGAGGCATTGCTCTTACTGATCTAAGTGGCGGTACAGGTATCAGTTACAGTAATGTTTCTGGTGTAATTGCACTTGCAAATACAGCGGTAACTGCTGGTACATATGGTAGTGCTACTAAGAGTCCACGTATTACAGTTGATGCACAAGGTCGTGTCACTAGTGTTACTGAAGCAACTATCACAGGCGGTAGTGGTGGCGGCAGTGGCGCTACTGTTGAACGCTTTAAACTTAACTATAACAGTTCAGGTGCACTTGCTGGCACAGCTAACCTAAGTGCTGGTATTAGTAACGTAACAATCAACAGTTCATCAGGTGGTGAATGTACTATTACATTTGCTAATGGTACATATTTTTATCCACCAACTGGAATTATGTTCTACGGTTATAATTACAGCACCAACAAGTATCAAATTGTTCCTATGGAAACATCAATGGGCTACAGAGAAATTGATGGCGGTGGCACAGCTGGATCGCCAACACTGTTCAACGGTGCAAGTCAAGTTGTAGTGAAACTAAGATTACGTGAAGCAGAAACAGGTGCAAGTAGAGGTGGCTTTGGTACTACTACACATGCCTGGATTCAGTTTGTAATGTATGATTAAGGATTAATACATGTCACTGTCATATAGATCAAATCAAGTTAGATTAAATTATCCAAACAAAGTACTAGGTGTTAGCGTTAGTTCTATCGCCGGTACTGAGTATTGGCCCTTTGCTAATGGTAGCAGTGACTTATGGTACGAAGGATCTCCAAGTAAAAAATATTATCGTTGGGAAATTACATTTACTGTAACAGCACAAGCTCACGGCAGTCACTTGACACGCGACGACTTTCAATACAATGGATTAGACGTACAAGTAGGCGATTGGATCGCTGGTGCCACAGATGGTAAGTGCTTAAAAATTATCAGTATTAGTGCAAAGACCAGAGAAACTGTAACATGTGTTGTAGAGGATTGGTTACGTTATAATACATTTGCTGTTACCACAGGTAACGGTATATTTGGTTCAGGTGCCGCAGTAGTATTCACGCTAAACGAAAATGGCTATCCAATGTTGGATCCATTGCCAACTTCGGTTACCTCAGCGTTCTACCCAACTGTGATGAGTCGATTCCAATATTTGAATCCTCAGGTTAACTATGTTTTAGAAAAAACCAATCACGGTTTCGTTAAAGGCGACGTTATTGCAGTAACAGATCAAGGCTTTGTAAAAGCTAATGCCCTAACCGCAGATAGAATGGTTGGTGTTGTTACCGAAAGTGGTCCAGGTCCGAACTACTTTATGATTCTGCCTAACAACAGAATCATTGACTTTGATCCAAACATTCCCGGTTCACAAGGCGAATACATTTACGTTGATACTAACGGAACATTAACCAATGTTGCTACCTCAACCGGTAAAGTTGCGTTCTTAAACATTCAAAGTTCAGAACCTACAATATTAACTGGCGACCAGGGCAATCCACAAATTACTGACGATTATGCTATCAGCATCAATGGTTACAGCATTACATTAACTGGTGCTAGTGGTAATGCCACAGTGTCTGAAATTGTAAACTTAATTAATGCAGAAACTTCCAACACACAAGTTGTAGCGGAAGCATTGCCTTTAGAGAATACAATTGCTAGTAATGAGCTTGAAGCAATTTACGGTTTAGTAGGTGGTTACAGTCCTTTCAGTGCATATTTTAATACTGGCAGTGGCAACACACTTGTAAACTTTACGTCAAACGGTAGCGTGTATGCTACAGTAAGTACTCCACAGGACATGGCAGTTGATATTGCAGCCGCAAACATTGCTAACTTAGTTGTTAGTGCCACAGCAACAGTATTAACACTAACAGAATTAAATGGTAATGCTATTACAATCACTAACGGTAATGCAGAAGGTGGCGGCTACTTCTTTGTAGGTGAAAGTAACATTTCAGGCTTGCCAACTAGCACATCAGCAACTAATGCATCAAAGATTCGTTTAACTCGCAGCAATGGTGGCGAGATCTTAATCTACGAAGATAGTACACTGTGGCAAGATCAAACAGGTATCTTTAGCGGTCACACTGGTAGCTTACCGCTAGCGATGAACATTGAGCAAGGTGTACGTACAGGCGGCACCACAGTTGTTGCTAATATTTCTGCACGTGATGCACTACAACCAGCAGCCGGCGATCAGGCCTACGTAGTCAACAAGGGCGACGGTGAATGGGGCCTATACCTTTACACAGGTAGTGCATGGGAAATGTTGGGTAATAAGGATAGTAGTACAGTTGACGCTAAGACATTAACAACTACGTTTACTATGCCAGTAGTGGGCTTTGGTAATAGTACAACACAAACCCTGGGCAACATCAGCCCAGGACGTAAGATTGTGTCAGTGAGTATGGAAATCAACACAGCATTTAGTGGCTATTCGGGTAATGTTGTTCCTAACATTGAAGTTGGTACAGTTTCCGATCAAGACATGTTTGTAGACGATGTAAGCAACGATTTAACAGATTCTACAGTAGATTTCATTGTTCATCCTGAGTATGTTTACCCTGCAAGTAGTAGCCAAGACCTACAAATTCGTGTTCGTTGCAACCACTATCAATCATCAGCCGGAAACGTCACAGTTAAGCTCACTTACGTATAAAAACTTCGAATATTGATAAATATCAGTAACGATTTCCAGTCGTTAAAATAATACGTATTATATTAGGAGAAACAAATGGCTGATATTAAGAACTTTGGTATCAAAGGTCTGGCAGCTGACGTTCAAATGGGTAAAAGCGGTGGTCGTTTAAAATACGACTCAGCTAACAATCGATTCGATTTTACCCAGAGCAATGGCTCTACACTCGAAGACGTTCGCTTTGGTAGTGTTGTTGCTGGTACTTGGACAGGTTCAGCAGTAGGTACACAGTACGGTGGTACTGGACAAGATTTAAGTAATTCAACCGGTCTTGTAATTTTCAATAACGGTGCAGCAAGTGCAGCAGCACTCGACCTTGCAGACAGTAATCATGTCTCTGGTTTACTAGGTGTTGCGAACGGCGGTACTGGTGCGAGCAACGATGCAGATGCACGCTCAAACTTAGGTTTAGGCAGCATTTCAACACAAGATGCAAACAGTGTATCACTAACAGGTGGTAGCATCGATGGTATTACAATTGGTGGTAGCACAGCGGCAGCTGGTAGCTTTACAACACTAAGCGCAACTTCAGGAATCACAGGCGACGTAACTGGTGATTTAACAGGTACAGCAGACTTTGCTGATGCACTAAGCAGCGCAGTAACAATTAACATTAGCAGTGATGCAACTGGTACAGCTACTTTCACGGCAGCTGGCGACGATGCTAACATCAGCTTAACACTTGCAACAGTTAACAGCGATGTTGGTACATACGGTGACTCATCTAGCATTCCTGTAATTACAGTTGATGCTAAGGGTCGTGTTACAGCAGTAAGCACACAATCAATTTCAACAAGTTGGGACGTAGCAGGCGACAGTGGTTCATACACTGTAGCAGGCGGCTCAACACTTGATATTGTTGGTGCAAGCGGTCAAATTGAAACTTCAGTAACTTCAGGTCAAGTTGAAATTGCTATCGCCGATGGCGCAACAATTGCTAACTTAAGCGTAACTGGTACATTCACTAGTGACGATATTACTTCAAGTCAGGTTACTGTACAAGGTGATGCAATCATTACAGGTAACTTAACTGTTCAAGGTACACAAACTATTGTTGAATCAACAACAGTAAGTACTGGTGACGCAGTTGTTCGCGTTAACAGTGATGGTGCAGCAGTAAGCGCAGGTTTAGAAGCAAACATCAATGGCACAATGGAGAGCGTACTTTACGTTCCAACCAGCAGCCGTTGGGAACTAAGCGGTGACGTTTATACAGCAGGCGGCGTTGAAGCTGCTACTTTCACCGGTGACTTAACTGGTGATGTAACTGGTGATGTAACTGGTGACGTAACTGGTACAGTTAGCGATATCAGCAACCATGATACAGATGCACTAGCAGAAGGTTCAACAAACCTTTACTATACAACAAACCGTGCAAACAGCGCAATGGATGCATATCTAGTTGGTGGTACAGGCTTAACATATAGCAGTGGTACTATTGACCTAGATAATACCGCAGTAACAGCAGGTACATACGGTAGTGCTACAGAAATCCCAACATTCACTGTAGACGCACAAGGTCGTTTAACAGCGGCTAGCAACGTAAGTATTTCAACATACTGGACACTAGCTGGTGATACTGGTACAAGCCAGATCGACGGTGCTGACACTGCAACAGTTGCTGGTGGTACAAACATCACAACTAGCGTAAGTGGTGATACAGTAACAATCGACCTAGACAATAGCATTTCTCTAAGCGATGTAACAGCAAGTGGTACTGTTGAAGGTGGTACATTAACTGATGGTACAGCTACAATTACAGGTGGTGATTTCTCAGGTGTTGATGTAACAGCAAGTGGTACAGTAACTGGTGGTAGCTTAACTGATGGTACAGCTACACTAAGCAGCGGTTCGCTAACAAGCGCAGTTAACGGTACATTCAGTGGTACAGTAACTGGTGCTAGCTTAACAGATGGTACAGCTACATTAACAGGTGGTGACCTTTCAGTAGTTAATATTGCAGCAAGCGGTGACGTAACTGTAACCGGTGATGTTAGTGCAGCTGACGTTACAGCAACAGGTACTGTTACATTTGGTTCACTAGCTGACGGTTCGATTACAATCGTAGGCTTTGTTGATGAAGACAATATGGCCAGCGACAGCGATCAGCTAATCCCAACACAGCAAAGTGTTAAGGCTTATGTTGATTCACAGCTAGGTGATACAGCACTCGATATTGCTGGTGATACTGGTAGTGATTCAATTGATTTAGACAGCCAAACACTAACAATTGCTGGTGGTACTGGTCTAAGCTCAAGCGTAAGTGGCCAGACTGTAACAATTGATCTAGATGACACCGCAGTAACAGCCGCTAGCTATGGCGCGGCCGGTAGTGTTGCAACTTTCACAGTTGACGCACAAGGTCGTTTAACCGCAGCAAGCGATACAACAATTGATATTACTGCTAGCCAAGTTAATGACTTTACTTCAGCAGTTGATAATCACGTATCAGGCGGTACAGGTATTACTTACAGCTTAGGTACAATCGATCTAGATGATACTGCGGTAACAGCAGGAACATATGGTGATTCAACTAATATTCCTCAGTTTACAGTTGATGCACAAGGTCGTATTACCGCAGCAAGCAACATTGCAATCTCAACAAACTTTAGCATTGCTGGCGACAACGGCAGCAACGATACAGTTAACGGTGGCGAAACACTAACAGTAGTTGGTGCAAGCGGTCAGATTGAAACAACAATCACTGACAACCAAATTGAAATTGGTATTGTTGACGGTGCAAGCATTGCTAACCTAACAGTAACTGGTACATTTACATCAGACGACATTACTTCTGCAAGCATTAGTATTGACGGTGATGCAATTATTACTGGTAACTTAACTGTTCAAGGCACACAAACTATTGTTGAATCAACAACTGTTCAGACAGCTGATGCAATCTTCAGAACAAACAGCAACGGTGCAAACACTGACGCAGGTTTTGAAGCTAACACAGCAAACGGTGTTAAGCAGATTCTTTATACCGCAGTTGGTCAAGAATGGGACTTTGGTTCTGAGAATGTTAAGGCAAGTAGCTTTGAAGGCGACCTAGTTGGTAATGCTGATACAGCAACCGCACTAGAAACAGCACGTGATTTCAGCGCAAGCGGTGATGCAACAGCATCAGCAGTTAGCTTTGATGGCACAGGCGCAGTTGACCTAGCACTAACACTTGCAACAGTTAACAGCGATGTTGGTACATATGGTAACGCTACATTAATCCCAAGCATTACAGTTAATGCTAAGGGTCTTATCACTGGTGTAACAACCAATGCAGTAGCAAGCAACTTAGGTATTGCTGGTGACAGCGGTACTAGCACAGTTGACCTACTAAGCCAGAGCCTAACAGTTGCTGGTGGTACAAACCTAACATCAAGTGTAAGCGGTCAAACCGTAACAGTTGACTTAGACAACGATATCACACTAAGCGGCAACGTTACAGCGGCAGCACTTATCGGTGACTTAACCGGTAACGTAACAGCAAGTGGCACAGTTGAGTTTGGTTCACTAAGTGACGGTACAACAAGCATCACAGACTTCGTAACAGAAGCTGGCGGTATTGGTAACAACGATAACGACACTAGCGTTCCAACAACAGCAGCCGTTATTGACTATGTTGCTAACAACTCAGGTGATGGCTTACTACTACGTAGCACATTCACAGCTAATAGCAGTGCAACAAGCTTCACAGTTGGCACAATGCCAAACGTTGGTAGCCGCACATACTATGCTGAGAAGGTTGTTATCAAGGTTGGTACAGCATTCAGCGGTGGCAGCTTCAACCATGTCCTAGTTAAGGAAAATGGTGGTAGCGGTAGCACACTAGTAGCAGCCGATGATGCAGATGCAAGCACAGTAGGTACATACATTGTTGAACTAGACGGTGACACAGCCCTAACAGGCGGTCAAGGTGTTGTTGTACAGTTCAAGCAGAGCGATGGTGCAACCGCAGCTACAACTACAGCAGGTAGCATGACTGTAAGCGTACACTACAAGTACGTGTAATAGTTTAAACTTTCGGGATGGGAAGTTTGGGAAGGGGTCGAAAGGCCCCTTCCTTTTTGAGTGTTAATCGCTGAGTGTAAAATTACAACAAAGAACTACGTTGTCGGTTATACTATGGTTTGGTGTAAAGCCCCATGGAATATGAGCTGGGAAAAAAACAATTTTATTAGGTTCAGGATGTATGTAGTGTGTCATTTCTTGTATGTTAGGCGGAGTATTATGTAGCTTTGAGCTGTGTAAATCTAGATACAACGAGCTGCCCTTTTCAAATGTCTGTAAAAACAGCACACATTGATACCATCTAACTTTTTCAACATTTTGAGGAATCATTCCATTTGGTTTTATACCATACAACCAAATATCAGGTATTTCCATTTTTCGATTCTTATTTTTCATTCTAAAATGACTAACAGCATTATCAAAAAATACACTGCCAGCAAATTGACTAGCTTTAATGATATTACTTCCTAGTTGACGCTGTTTAGCGTTTTTATTAGTAGTCCAGCCAAATACTGTATCAGTGTAATTTCCGTTGGTTTTTAATATATCTACATCAGCGATTATAGATTTTGCAATTTCCGGGGTCAGTTGTAAATGACCTTCAAAAACCCATTCGGGGAATACTGGATAACTAGATAAAGTTGAATTTATTTTCATAATATTATTTAATGAATATAACAGTTATTTTTGTAAGTTATTGAATTCTAATGGGTATTTTTTCAACACAAAACCGGTTGACAATCGTTCAAATTCTGCTATACTATATATGTAGGATGAGAAATAAGGAGTGAAGAATGCTGTATACAATTGAAATTTACAAGACCGACAAGCGCACTAAGATGGGTCAGCGCCTGGTTGGCAAATACGATTACGATCGCAAGGATCGTGCTAGCATGGAGCGTGAAGTCCAAGCACTTTACCCCACTTACAAAACCAGAGACGGTTACATTTTCAACATCATTGAAACTATGGTGACCCGCACTAATGCAGTAAGCGGTAAGACTTTTCAGGAGCGTTACGACACGCCCTACTACTGCTCGCCTAGTTCTGAATCATATTGGAGCATGTAAGATGGCTAAGATTGTATATAATGCCTGTTATGGTGGTTTCAGTCTTTCCGATGAGGCTATCATGCGTTATGCCGAAATTAAGGGCATCAAACTGTATTCCTCTGTTAGTAAGTTTGGAATAACACATTACTACCTTTGTCCGCCTGAGGAATATGATCGTATACTCGCTGAAGAAAATAGCAAGCCCGTAGGATCGGGGCGTTATGCTCAGTCAAACGAGTTGTATTTTAGCGATCGCGACATTGAGCGCAACGATCCTGTATTGGTTCAGGTTGTAGAAGAACTCGGAGACAAGGCCAGTGGGCCGCATGCCAAATTGCGGATCGCAGAAGTTTCGGCCGGTACACTGTATCGTATTGATGAGTATGATGGAAATGAATCAGTAGAAACTAAAGACACGTATGAGTGGAAGGTAGCATAATGACAGTTGAATACGACACACGCCATGGTGGTCCGTATGACCGCGGTAGTGCAGATAGTTACTACGGTCGTGCGTTTAATCCTCATTATTACAAAGGTGCTACGTACAGTACGCCTGAAGTAAAGTTGGAAGACATGACAGCTGAAGAAATTGTAGCCTATACCGCAGGCTACCGTGACAATGAAGCAGACGGTAACTTTAAAGATTGGGGTCGTTAATAGTGCGAGCTAATAAAAACAAGATTATTTTAACTGACGTTGATGGTGTGCTTCTCGACTGGGAAGAGGGCTTTGGCATCTGGATGGAACATCACGGTCATACAATGGTCGATGGCGGTAAGCTAATTTATAACATCGGTGACCGCTATAATATCACCAACGATCAAGGTAAGCAGTTAATCAAGCAGTTTAACGAAAGTGCCGCTATTGGCTTTTTGCCTCCTGTGCGTGACGCACAGTACTATGTGAAGTTGCTAGCAGAAAAGCATCAGTATCGTTTTCTTGCTGTCACTTCGTTGAGCTTGGATCCGTATGCTAAGAAGTTGCGTACTCGTAACTTGATGAAGATTTTTGGTGCTGATACGTTTATTGATGTTATCTGCTTGGACACTGGTGCCGACAAAGACGAGATTCTCGCAGAACTTGCACAGACTTACAAAGGTAACTGGTGGATAGAGGACAAACCTGCTAATGTAGATGCAGGTGTTGCAGTTGGGTTTAAGGGAATTCTTGTAGAACATGGCCATAACATGGACTACGAGGGTAATGCTGTAGTAGCTAAAACTTGGGAAGAAATTTATAATGTCATCACTGCCTAATCAATTTAATATTAAGGAAGTAGTTGCTGTTGCATGTGCTGTTGACCGTACTAACGGCTTTGTAAAAAAGTCTGATGTATTTGGACAATTGGACAAAAAGCCTAATGTAAGTTTTCTATACGAACATTTTTGTAACAACGAAAAGACAGAATATTCTGCGGCTGACTTCGAGCTTGCTGAAGAAATTATTGATTATCTTAAGGGTCTTAGTTTCAAGGCACTAGAGCGCAAACTCACTGACTTTGAAACCAACGTACTTAACTTTGTTGGTAGCGAAACTGTAGGCAAGGAACAGTTGGGCATTGCTGCCAGCTTGCCTAATGTATATCGTAACAAGCTAGAAGCTGATACATGGACTGCTCGAGAAGCTGAACTTGCACGTACCAGTGATTATATTGGTCAGGTGGGCAAGCGTGGCGAGTTTACTGCTAAGATTGAAAATCTTCGTTATATTGCTAAGACTTCAAGTTATCTCATCAGTTGCAGTGTCGACGACAAACATATTCTAAAGTTTTTCAGCGGTGTTGCTTCCGGTAAGGTAGGCGATACTATACAGCTTACGGGCTTTGTTAAGAGTCAAAGTGTTAGCTCTTATAGTAATGCTAAAGAAACAATGATTAATAGAATTAAAGTTACTTAATTAAAACAATTTTAAATAAACAGCCCCAACTTTAAGTTGGGGTTTTTTATTGTCCATTTCTGATAAATACTAATACCAACGATCGTAGGAAGGGAGATTGGTATTATGGCAAGAAAAACAGTAACAGTCGACGATGAAGTCTTAGCTAAGGACACAAACGGCGACGGACACATTTCTAAGTTAGAGATTGAAATGGACATGGAATTTAAACGCAAGCGTTTAGAAGATGAAGATGCGATGCGCGACAGCCAACGTAAGATGGCATGGTTTGCACTATTTGGTATGTTACTATACCCTGTATGTGTTCTTATCGCTTCATACTTTAGCATGGAAAATGGCGCAGGCGTACTAGGTGATATGGCACCAACATACTTCGTGTCAGTAGCAGCAATTGTTGCTGCATTCTACGGTAAGACTGCGTTTGAAAACACCGCTAGAAAAGACGACGAATAAGGTAAACTAAATGGCATTTATTAAACACTTTTGCAGACTATTAACCGATCACGAACTCAGCGATGAGGACGTAATAGAATTCTATGATATAGTGCAAAGTGTTGTGTCTACTAAATTAGTTACAGCGTATACTGGTGACAATCAAGAAGTGGTCAGTGTAGAGGTAATAGCCTACACTGACCCCGACACTGCATCTCAAAATGTATACGAAATATTATTAGCCGGAGATATTTCCCCCGATGAGGGTGATGCTATCTCCAACGAACTTTTACAAGCGTTTGACTTTGATTTTGATTTCGAAGCAAGCATAGAGATATAATATGACTTACCAACACCCGCAAGGCGATCATAGAAATAACCTGCATCACGCAATGGACTATAATGCAGCCGGGCAACCGGTTGTCAGAGTCATAACCACTAGTGGTGCGGCAACCAACGATGGTAGAAGTGATGCATTTGGTAGACAGCGCATGTCTACACCATTTACACTGTTTGATTCAAGTCAACGTTACTCAGATCGAGATGATCAGTGGGTAACACAAACTACAACTGGCGGCTCAACTCTGTATAATGTTTATCAAAGCACCACAAGTTTAGAAGTAGATAATACATCAGGTGCCAGAGTCACTCGTGAAACCAAACGTGTGTTTGCATATCAGCCAGGTAAGAGTTTACAAATTATGGCCACGTTTGCCTTTGATGAAGGGCAAACAGGATTGGCTCAGCGTGTAGGCTACTTCAATAATCAAAACGGTATCTTCTTCACAAGTAAGAACGGTACTAACTACATGGTAAAGCGTACCTATATAGATGGATCCGCACAAGACATTGAAATCGCACAAAGCGATTGGAATGTTGATAAACTTGATGGTACAACACCTACTGGTATCAACATTGACGTTACCAAAGCACAAATATTCTTTATGGATATTGAATGGTTAGGTGTCGGTCAAGTGCGTACCGGATTCGTCATCAACGGTAACTTCTATCTAGCTCATGTGTTTCAACATGCAAATATTTTAGATACAGTTTACATGACCACAGCTACATTGCCTGTGCGTTACGAAATTGAAAACATTGCTGGTACAGTTGCCGGCAGTAGTATGAAACAAATCTGCTCAACTGTGATCAGTGAGGGCGGTTTTGAAATACGAGGTCGTCCTTATAGTGTTGGTCGCCCAGTTACTGCACCAATGAACTTACTCACAGCAGGAACTTTCTATCCACTAGTATCAGTTAGATTAAACTCCAGCTACTTAGATGCAGTTGCCGTTCTTAAAAACATCAGCATGTTAGGTATTGCTAACAATGGTAAGATGCAGTATAAACTAGTAGCTAATGCAACTATTACTGGCGGTAGTTGGACTAATGTCAGCGGTTCGCTAGTAGAATATAACATTACTGCTGATACAATGAGTGGCGGCGAAACACTAACCAGCGGCTACGTTGGCATCAATAACCAAAGCGGTCAAACCATTCAACTTGATCCAGGTGCGTTTGCGTTCCAATTAGAACGCAACGGCCTTACTAGCACCTCTATAACATATACTCTTGCAGTAGCGGCGACTGCTGATAACGATGATGCGTTAGGTAGCATTGATTGGGAAGAACTCTTCTGAGATTAGAAGTTTACTTTACCGGCAATCACTAGGTTGTAGAAAGATTTTCAATGGCGAGAGAATTACTAAATGTTAGTTGGGGAGGTTTGTTTTGATTCTATATAACGGACCTATCTTTTTACATCCCCCTAAAACTGCCGGCAGTTCCATAATTAATGCTCTAGTGCAAAGTAAAATTGCAGTATTTCAATCCGATAATTTTGATACATTTATGCAAGACCCGGGAGAAATGCATAAGACTTTTGAAGAATTTGGTTATCCCGCAAAGTCTACCTACTCGATAAGTGTGCGTTCACCTTATACAAGGTATGTGTCTATATAC
>Ga0208788_1000562_pt1 | contig 18123 bp, 13 predicted proteins | sample Wag4_2014_7_11_3_FD_187363 | JGI IMG/M metagenome (GOLD analysis project Ga0208788, IMG submission 187363) | Fresh water mixed with fracking chemicals microbial communities from Ohio, USA - Utica-2 Time Series FC 2014_7_11 (SPAdes) (version 2) ...
GATTAAAAGCCTTCCAGAAAAACAACAACTGGTTTTTAATTTAAGATACTATGATGAAATGCCTTATCATCAGATGAGTGAATTATTAGAAACATCTGAAGGCGCATTGAAAGCGAGTTATCATCTTGCCGCAAAAAAAATTGAAGAAATAATTAAAAATAATTAAACCCTTTCCAAAAGAGAACGTCTATTAATTACTGATGCACAAAAACACTGACATACAAAACGAATTAGAAACCATAAGTCCTTTTTGGCAAACAATACATGCTACTATGCCCTATCAAGTTCCTGCTCAATATTTTGAAGAGCTGCATGGTATTGTTAGAGCAAGTATCGAAAAAGAGGCGGTATACACGGAACTAGAAAGCGTTGCACCTTTATTAAATACCATTCCTAAAACAAATGTATATCGGCAGCCAGTAGCGGTTCAAAAAAGACCGGTGTATTATTTTGCAAAATGGGCTGTAGCAGCAGTTTTTATAGGTGTTGTATCGGTTGGCACATTTATGTTTAATCATAAACAAGAAAAAATTGATTATGCCGCATATATGAATGTTGATCAAACAAAATTGTTACAAACCATCAGCGACTCAACACTTTTATCCTATATGAACGTACATGAAAATTTAATTTCAACACCTGATGTTTCTGTTCCAGATTACGAATTTGAAACTGAAGTAGCTTTAATAGAGCAAAGTACTGATGAGGAACTATCGGATTATATCGAGTCAAGCAATTAATTAAATTATTAAAATAACAATTATGAAAAAGATCATTTTATCTTTCCTACTTTCTTTCCTTGTTGTTGGGATAACTATGGCACAGCCATCAGAAAGACCAGTGGGTTCCCGCGGCAATGGACCAAAGCCTAGCAAAGAAAACGTAGAGGCTTTAAAAGTTGCTTTCATTACCAGACATTTGAATTTGACAATTGAAGAAGCTCAAAAATTTTGGCCTGCGTATAACGCTTACTTTGAAGATTTAAAAAAAGTACGCAAAGATAATAAAGAAGACGTGTTGGCTTTTGAAGAAGCAGCATTAAACGTTAAAAAGAAGTACAAAAACGACTTTAAAAAAGCATTGGGTTCTGATGAACGTGTCAATAAAGCCTTAACCGCAGATGGCAGGTTTATGGGCATGATAAGAGAAGAACTGCAAAATAGAAAAGGCGGTAAACCAGGATCAAAAAAGAGAGGAAATGGCGGACCTCCTCCGCCTCCAGGTCAATAATAGCCAAACATTTAACGAGCAGCCCAAATGGGCGTAGCAATATCATGATAAAACAAGAAGGTCCAGCCTTCTTGTTTTGCTTTTTCTAGCCAAGACTGTCTTAGTTCCATACATTTTTTTCCATCAAAATCGTATTTCGCCACAAACTTGCTTTTCATTTGTTGCAGTTGCGGCGCATCATCTCCACCAAAAAATACGGTTTCGTTATTTTCTGTAATCCAAAATACCTGATGGAATTTGGAGTGCGCCCCCGTTACTTGGTATTTAATACCGCCCTCAATTTCACCTTCGTCACTATCAAGCCATACAACTTTACTAAATTCTTGAAGTGCTAGTATATCTTCTGGAATATAAGAGGCAGAACCTACGCCAGTTGCATAGTCAAACTCTCTTTTTTGTATATAGTAGGTAGCGTAAGGGAAACTAATATACCTAGCCGTATGATCAATATTATTAAATGTGGTGCCACCTGCATGGTCTTTGTGTAAATGGCTCATGAGTACTTTGGTAATAGAAGCGGGCTTGATACCTGCTTTTTCTAGGTTTTCATGAATTTGCAAAGATCCATCAGTACCCGTATATCCAAGCCCCGTATCAATTAAAATAACATCCTTGCCCGTAACTACAACAAAGGGTTGAATTTCTACTAGTATGCTACCGATAGGTCTACTCTGAAGTGCTTCTTTGTTTGTATCAAAGGGAACAAATACTTTAGATTGATCAATGGTAAAACTGCCTTCGGATAATGGGATGATTTGCATGAAATATAAAATTGAACTAACGCAGTACCATTTGTCTATCGGCGTCTAGTCTAAGCATGATAAAAATTAAAACGGTAAAAGTAAGTAAAGAAGATCCTCCGTAACTGATGAGGGGGAGTGTAATACCCACAATTGGAAAAAGACTAATCGTCATACTTACGTTAACGGCGATATGAAAAAACAAAATACTAGCAACACAATAGGCGTACACCCTGCTAAAAGTACTACGCTGTCTTTCTGCGATTCGAACAATTCGAAATAAGAAAAATAGGTAAAGGCCTAAAAAAACAGCACAACCAACAAAACCAAAGGCTTCTCCAAGTGAGGTAAATATAAAATCAGTATCTTGTTCAGGCACATATTTGCCTCTCGTTTGCGTACCTTTTAAAAAGCCTCTTCCAAAAAATCCGCCTGAACCAATGGCGATTTTACTTTGTCTTACATTGTAATCATCTGGCTTACGAGCGGCCTTACCTGTTTTCTTTTCGTTTGATTTTTTATTTAAACTGCAATCATAATCTTTACCCACCATACTATAAATTCTGGTACTTTGGTAGCACTCTAACACATTGTTAAAAATATAAGGTACCACATAACGCTGCACGCCCACACACAAAATCCAAATAGATAAAATGGCAGTGATGGTAATAAGTCTTTGTTTTTTTCTAACTTGCCTATATGCTAAAAATATAATTAGACTTGCTAAAATAGTAAGGGCAATGGTAAGCGTATCTATTTCTACAATGAGCGTTGCAAGCGCTAATATGCCAAAGCAAGACCCAATAATTAAAAACTGGGCAGGAAGTCCTTCGCGATACATAGCAATTAACAAACTAAGGTATACAAGTGCGAGTCCTAATTCATGTTGTAAAATGGATAGCGCCGCTGGCGTTAATGCAATAACGCCTGCTATTAATTGTGATTTTAACTTGGAAAAATCAACTTCTTGACGGGAAATGAATTTTGCAATAGCAAGGGATGTAAATATTTTACAAAGTTCGGCAGGTTGCAAATTAAAGCCACCAACAAGGGGGATCCACGATTTTGATCCATTGATGTTTTTTCCTAAAACAAAGGTTGATAACATAAGCAAAATACCAACCACATATGAGAGGTTTGCAAATGCAGTAAAAATTTTACTATCGGTAAGTAAGATGAAAGTTGCTAAAAGTGCACAAACGCCAGCAAATATAAGTTGCTTGCTATAGTTTGCCTTGCCCCCTAAAAAAGTAGAAATCCAATTGCTGCCAACTTTATATTCTACCATAAATACACATAGAATACCTATTGAAACAAGTGCGCCATACAGCCAAATTACTGTATAGTCTATACCATCTACGCCTAGATTATTTTTTTTCCTATTCATTTTTTGCTAAGCTTTTGGCTCTTTCTATTTAGAAACAGTTTTTTTGACAGGTACTTCTTTTTTCATGAGACGACTCATTTGAGGCGGAATTAGATTCATGTTTGCAAGTTGATCAATTTTTGCTTTTCTTTCTGGCCCAACAATTGAATCCTTTAAATACTTCTCAATGAGTAAACTAGCAATCGGTGCGGCTGAGGTAGCACCGTAACCTGCATTTTCGCACATAACAGCAATGGCAATGCGCGGATTTTCACGAGGGGCGAATGCACCAAAAAAAGCGTGGTCTTTTAATGACTCACCTCTATAAGCGTTTTCTACAGTACCCGTTTTGCCACACACATTAATGCCAGGTACTTTTGCGGCAGCGCCAGTTCCAAATTCCATGGTCCCTTGCATACCTTCGTGTACTGCTTCAAAAATACTTTCTGCTATATTTTTAGTTCTTTGTTTAACTTTAAAACGTGCAAGCATTTCGTAATCATCACCACCTTCCACAGAGTCAATTAAGTGTGGTAAATAATACCATCCTTTGTTGGCAATAATGGCCATCACGTTGGCTAGTTGCGTTAGTGTAGTTGTAATTTCTCCTTGACCAATAGAGTTGGAGATAATATTACAAGCCTGCCAGTTTTTACCAAATATTTTCTGGTAATATTTAGCAGTTGGTATGTTGCCCATTCTTTCTGATGGGAGATCTACACCTAATTTTTTTCCGAGACCAAATGAATAAGCGTATTCATTAAAGATGCCAAGCGTTACATTTCTATCATTAATTTTAGCATTGTCTAATATTCTACGGTAAGCTACTGCAAAGTAACTATTACAAGATCTAGAAATAGCAGGTTTTAAAGTAAAAGTGCCTACAGCATGACATCCCATTTTTCTTCCACAGCCCAAATAACTGCCACCGCAACTAACCGTTGTCTGATCATCAATAACGCCTTCTGCCATGGCTATAATACCTACTAACGTTTTAAAGGTAGAGCCCGGAGAGTAGGTTGTACTAACAGCCCTGTTAAGTAGCGGTTTTCTAGGATCGTAGTACATCATGTCAACCAAGTGCTTTTTTCGCTGGTTGCCTGTTAAATAATTTGGGTTATAGCTGGGAGCACTTACCATACATAAAATGCCGCCCGTTTTTGTATCAATCGCTACTATGCTTCCTACTTTATTTTGCATGAGTTTTTCGCCAAGTTGTTGAAGTTCCACATCTATACTAGAGTATATGTTTCTTCCAGCAATTGCTGCAGTATCAAATTCTCCTTTTTCCCAAGGCCCTTGAATTCGACCTTTATTATCTCTAATAAAGCGCTTGATACCGCGCTGACCCATGAGTACTTTTTCGTAACTATTTTCTAGCCCAGTTGTGCCAAAATAATCACCCATTTCATAACCCTCGTCTTTGTGCCTACGTAAAAAACCTGTATCTACTTCTGCGGTATAGCCAAGTAAAGCAGCGCCACAATCATATGGATACGAACGCACCGATCTTTCGTTTAAAGAAAATCCTGGGAAGCGATACATATTTTCATTAAGTCGCGCAAAATTTTCAGTTGTCAGGAGTGACTCAAAAACACTTGGTTTTACAGAACCATTTTTAAAGATAAGATCCCGCATTCTTTTTTTATAAGTCGCAGTGTCAATATTTAATAGTGTGCAAAGTGCGAGCGTGTCTGTTCCTTTAGATTCAGAGGGGATCACTACCAAGTCGTAGCTAATGGTATTTTCAAGAATGGCTCTTTTTTTTCTGTCATAGATGATGCCCCTGTCTGGATAAATCACTTTTCGGTAAAAGGCATTGTTATCGGCAGCCATTTTATATTTTGTTGAAAATACCTGAAGATTAATGAGTTGAAGGATAATTAACACAAAAGCACCTATAAAAATAAGTTGTACAATTCTACTTCGGTTTTGGTTAAAGGCAGACATAGGAGCTTGGAAAAATAATTCAACAAAAATGTATTGCAAATTTGATGTAACAATGCGAACAATACATCAAATTCTCAAAAAAAACTTATGCATACTTGTGGACAGCAGAAACTAGGCTGCATTGGTTCTGTACTTGCCTTTTCTTAAAAAAAGAAGTTCGGAAAGTACAATCATCATAAAGCTTACAATAGTAGTTCCAATCACCTTTCCTAAAAAGTATACAAAGTCTCCAAATTGAAGCCATTCGATAAGTACCAAGTAAAAGTGGTGGATAAAAGTTAGCAGCCCTACATAAACAGCGTAAGGCGCCCATCCCATACTGTTTACGCCAGGTTCGGCGTAGCTTTGTTCGATGGTTTCTTGTGGCAATAGTAGGTTTAGAAGGTAGGGTCTGATATAAGCAATAAGCACGCAGGGAGCGGCATGTAGTCCCGTTGTACCCGTAAAATAGTCTAATGAAAGCCCGAACAAAAAAGCAACTATCAGTAGCGTAAACCGGTTCATGGAAAACGGCAACCAAAGTATGTATAAGAAATATAGGTAGGGTATGATAAAGCGGTGCACTGGCGGCACTTCGTTGAGTACCACAATTTGAAGTATCAGAAACAACGCAAAGCGAATGATATTTTTAAGTAAGCTATTCACGTGTTTTTGAATTGTTGTTTTCTAAATCAAATTGTTCTTGGTAGCGAAGGTTTTCTACAAGATATACGAACTGGACGGTGAAAAAGTTAACAGCCGTTTTAACTTTAAGGGTATAAAAATTACTAGAAGGGTCGGCGTCTATTTCAGCTACCCGGCCTACAATTTGAAAAGGCGGAAAATTTGCCGAGTAGGTACTGGTAACTACTGTATCCCCTTTAGCCACTTTAGCACTCTTAGAAACGTTACGGAAAAGGAGGTAATACGGGCTAGCTCCATCCCATTCTATGCTACCTGCGTTATTGTCTTTTTTTAGCATGGCACTAACCTTACTGTTACGGTGCAGTAAACTCATAACCTTACTTGTATTGTCCGACACATCTACCACAACGCCAACAATTCCTTCTGGACTAACCGCTGCCATGCCTTTTTTTACCCCTTGTAAACGACCGCGTTCAAGCGTTATAAAATTTGTTTGTAATGAAACTGTATTGCCAATTACTTTAGCAGGAAGCCAATTGTATTTTCTAAATTTATTGAGCGAGTCTTTGTATACCGAATCGGTTACAATTTGCATACTAGAATCTGGCGCCGATATATTTGAACGCAGTAAATTTAAAAGACGTGCATTTTCGAGCGCTAATTGTTTGTTGGTTTCTCTTAAAAAAAAGTAGCTACGCATATTATAATAGCGCTCATTAATTTTTGAAGTTGCGTCGTTCATCTTCGCGGAAAAAAAAGTTTGATGCGAAGTGCTAGCTTTTGTAAGCATATAAATGGAAGCAATTTGCAATAGCAAAAAGCTAAGTAATGTAAAATGCCTACGAATGAAATCAAAAATATTTTTCAAGGTAAATTATTAGCGCATGATGAACGGAAAACGCTGATAATTTTTAAGTGCTAAACCAGTACCACGCACAACACTCTTAAGTGGATCTTCTGCAACGTGAACAGGTAATTTAATTTTTGCACTTAATCTTTTATCGAGTCCACGTAGTAGAGCACCACCACCTGTGAGGTATAATCCGCGGCGGTAAATATCCGCAGCAAGCTCTGGTGGCGTGGTTTCTAGGGCTTTTAAGATTGCTTCTTCAATTTTAAAAATACTCTTATCAAGTGCTTCTGCAATCTCTTGGTAACTCACCATAATTTGTTTTGGGATACCTGTTACAAGATCTCTACCGTTTACTGGTAAATCATCTGGCGGGTTGTCTAAATCTTTCATGGCAGCACCAACATTAATTTTAATTTGCTCTGCAGTACGCTCACCAATTAACAAACTATGATAACGGCGAAGTGCCTCCATAATGTCTGCAGTAAATTCATCACCTGCTACACGAATACTTTGATCACACACAATACCTGCAAGTGCAATAACGGTAATACCTGTTGTACCACCACCAATATCGATAATCATATTTCCTACTGGCTCTTCAACATCTATACCAATACCTAGTGCAGCTGCCATAGGTTCGTGAATCATATATACTTCTTTAGCACCTGCTTGTTCTGCAGAATCTCTTACGGCACGTTTTTCAACTTCGGTGATAGATGAAGGAATACAAATTACCATACGCCAGCTTGGAGGGAATAATGGTTTTTTAGGATAGATCATTTTCATCATCTCCCGAATCATTAATTCCGCGGCGTTAAAATCTGCAATTACACCATCTTTTAATGGACGAATGGTTCTAATGCTCTCATGCGTTTTTTCGTGCATCATGAGCGCCTTTTTACCAACTGCCAAAACCTCCTTTAAATTATTACGATTAAGGGCAACGATTGAAGGCTCGTTAACCACTACTTCATCATTATGGATAATGAGGGTATTTGCGGTACCCAAATCCATTGCAATTTCTTGCGTAAAAAAGTTAAATAATCCCATGGTATAGTGCGTAAAGCTTGAGTAAATGTATTACTACAAAGGTGCTTGAAATAAATGGAAATAACAAAGTCTATTCTTACGAATTTTATCTGCTTATTTATTTTCAAATTCGTAACCAATATCGCGTCTAAAATTCATGCCTTCAAATTCAATTTTTTGAAGACGCTGGGTGGCAGTAACCACCGCTTCACTAATATTTTCGCCATAGGCAGTAACGGCTAAAACCCTTCCCCCACTTGTCACAACGGCGTTTTGACCCATTGTGGTTCCAGCCTGAAATACAAGGGTGTTTGGCATATCGTTAATATCTTCAAGTCCTGTAATGACCTTATTTTTTTGGTAGCTACCAGGGTAACCACCACTAACTGCCATAATGGTGGCGCAGCTTCTAGTGTCGTAACTAATATTGGCATCAATTAAAGTGCCATTATCCATGGCTGCAAAAAGAGCCACTAAGTCTGTTTGTAAGCGCGGCATCACTACTTCTGTTTCTGGATCGCCCATACGGCAGTTGTATTCGATCACATAAGGTTCTCCGTTTACGTTCATAAGGCCAAAAAACACAAAACCATGGTAGCAAAGTTCTTCCTGGGCAAGACCGTTAATGGTAGGTTTTACAATGTGCTCTTCTACTTTTTGCATAAAAACATCGTCCATAAATGGGACAGGGCTCACACAGCCCATACCACCGGTGTTAAGGCCTGTATCGCCTTCTCCTATTCGTTTGTAGTCTTTGGCGTGACCAATAATTTGGTAGTCCATACCGTTGGTAAGCGCAAAAACACTCACTTCTATTCCTGACAAAAACTGTTCAATTACCACACGGCTGCTGGCTTCACCAAACTGCTTGTTTACAAGCATTTCATCAAACGTTTCAAGCGCTTCTTGGTGGGTGGTTGCAATAACAACGCCCTTTCCGGCCGCTAAACCGTCGGCTTTTAGTACGATGGGAAGGGTATGCGCAGCAATGTATGTTTTGCCTTCTTCTATATTTTCTAAGGTAAATTCGGCGTAAGCAGCGGTAGGAATGTGGTGGCGCTGCATAAATTTCTTGCTAAATGCCTTGCTCCCCTCTAATTGAGCTGCTTTAGCAGATGGTCCAACCACAATAATCTCTCTGAGTGCTGGATCTGCTTCAAAAAAATCATAAATACCTTTTACAAGTGGCTCCTCGGGTCCTACTACCACAAGTCCAACTTGATGCGTGATGCATGCGGCTTTTATACCATCAAAATCTGTTACTGAAATATCTAAATTGGTTCCAATGCCCGCTGTACCTGGGTTTCCGGGTGCAATATATAGTTCGTTGCAATGATGACTTTGTGACATTTTCCAAGCAAGCGCATGTTCTCTTCCGCCAGAACCAAGTAGTAAAATATTCATAGTAATAGGTATAAATGGGTAGGCAAAAGTATCATTTTCGGCGCTCATTTATGCGGGTGTTTCGCAGTAAAGATTTTATTGCTATTTTACAGCACCAGAAAATCAATAGTTTACAACGATAACCTGCTGTTTATGAACCAAACTATTCCTCAAAAAGGTCACCCTAAAGGATTGTATGTACTATTTGCCACAGAAATGTGGGAACGCTTTAACTACTATGGCATGCGTGCCATTTTGGTCCTTTTTATGACCAAGGCACTCATGTTTGACAAGGTTTTTGCCTCTAATATATATGGTAGCTACACAGGTTTAGTGTATTTGACACCGCTAGTGGGCGGTTATGTGGCTGATAGGTATTGGGGCAATAAGCGATCCATTATTTTGGGTGGACTGGTGATGGCTATTGGCGAGTTTATATTATTTTTTTGTGGCTCTATGTACAAGTCCAATCCTGAAATTGCGGCACTGCTGTTTTTTTCGGGGCTTGGATTTATGATTGCGGGTAATGGTTTTTTTAAACCCAATATTTCTGCCATGGTGGGCCAGTTGTATCCCGAAAATGACAAACGTAAAGATTCGGCATACACTATTTTTTACATGGGCATTAATACGGGCGGTGCTATCGGACCCTTCGTGTGCGGATTTTTTGGTGATACGGGCAATCCTGACGACTATAAGTGGGCATTTTTAGCTGCTGGAATAGGGATGTTATTGAGTGTGGTGGTGATGCACTTTTTCCATAATAAATATGTAGTAGACCAAAATAATCAGGTGCTAGGGTTAACACCAAAAGATGCGCCAGCTGCTGCCAATAAGCCGTTGTATGTGTTTGGCGGCTTATTTATTTTTTCGTTGATCTCTGTTGGACTTATATATGTTGAGGCCAATGTGTTTAGTTATTTATTTTATTTACTACTTGGTTCTATTACACTCATTGCAATTTTAATTTTTTCTGATAAAACATTAAGTGCATTAGAAAAGAAAAAAGTTTCTGTCATTTTTGTAGTGTCCTTTTTTGTGATATTTTTTTGGAGTGCTTTTGAGCAAGCAGGCGCTTCCCTTACATTTTTTGCAGAAGAACAAACCAACCGTACACTCGGTTCTTACACCATACCTTCTAGTTTTTTCCAATCATTAAATTCCACTTTTGTGGTTGCTTTTGCCCCGCTATTTGCATGGCTTTGGTTAAAGCTTGGAAAATTTGAACCAGGTTCTCCAGCTAAAATGGCACTCGGATTATTTTTATTAGCACTTGGTTATTTATGGATTGCATTTGGGGTACACAATGTTGCATCCGGTGTTAAAGTAAGTATGATTTGGCTTACAGGAATGTATGCACTTCACACCTGTGGAGAGCTTTGTTTATCACCTATTGGACTATCGCTTGTGAATAAATTGGCGCCAATTAAATTTGCTTCTTTGTTAATGGCCGTATGGTTTACAGCTAATGCATTTGCCAATAAATTTGCCGGTGTTTTAAGTGGTTTATATCCAGATGGCAAAACAACTTATTTTGCTGGCTATGCCATTACCAATTTATTCGACTTCTTTATTTTGTTTGTTGCAATGGCAGGCACCGCCGCATTTGTTTTATTTTTAATTGCACGTAAATTAAAAACCATGATGGACTAATCCATCGCTATTCATTTTAAATTTTTTTAAAAACCAATTATATGTCTGAGCAAAAAAAAGTTTTTAAACCCTTTATTGCACCTGAAGAAAACGTAAAAGAACTAACCGTTAAGTCTATATTAGTGGGTAGTTTATTTGGTGTCATATTTGGAGCAGCAACCGTTTATCTTGCATTAAAAGCAGGACTTACCGTATCAGCTTCTATTCCTATTGCAGTAATAGCCATTACGCTTGGACGTAAATTTTTAAAAACAACGATACTAGAAAATAATATCATTCAAACCACAGGTTCTGCAGGTGAAAGTATTGCTGCGGGTGTAGCTTTTACCCTTCCTGGCTTTTTGTTTTTATCATCACCAGATAGTGCCGAATATTTTAATTACCTCACCATTTTAATTCTTGCTATTATTGGTGGACTCCTTGGTACACTTCTTATGATTCCACTTCGTAAGGCGCTTATTGTAAATGAACATGAAAATCTTCCTTACCCCGAAGGAACGGCTTGTGGCGACGTTTTAAAAGCAGGTGAAAAAGGAGGCGATTTTGCAAAAACAGCTTTTTGGGGCCTAGGTGTGGCATTTGCATACGCCATTTTGCAAAAGGTACTACATGTGATTGCAGAAACACCATTTTATGCAACCAAGCAAATCAATAAATATTTTCCTTCTGCTAAAGTAAGTGGCGAAATCACACCAGAGTACATGGGTGTTGGTTATATCATTGGTCCAAAAATAGCAGGGGTACTAGTAGCAGGTAGTGTACTTAGTTGGATGGTGTTTATTCCGCTTTTATCAACCCTTGTACCTGCCGATGTGATTGCGGCGCAACTGGTAAAACTTGGTTACTTAATGGATCTTGCAAAACCAGGAGGTAAAGGTGGATGGGACCCGGTAACGCATCAGTTTAATGATTATTCGGCAGCTATTTATTATGCTTATATCAGACAAGTAGGTGCTGGCGCTGTAACGGCGGGTGGTATCATTACTTTATTAAAAACCATTCCTACGATTGTTAAATCTATCAAAGGAAGTTTTGCTTCCATACAAAGTAGTAAAGACCCAAGTGCTGCAGCGGTTTTAAGAACCGAAAAAGATTTGAGTTTAAAAGTAGTGGGCTTTGGAAGTTTAGCACTTGTTGCACTTATTGCTGTATTACCGCAAGTGCCTGGTGAAAGTATTTTACAAAAATTATTAATTGGTGTGCTAGTGATTTTATTTGGTGCACTTTTTGTAACCGTATCGTCACGTATTGTAGGACTCATTGGTTCTTCTAATAACCCAATTAGTGGCATGACCATTGCAACTGTAATGGGTACTAGTTTAATATTTTTAAGTGTAGGCTGGACGGGCCAAGCATTTGAACCACTTGTACTTGTGGTTGGAGGTATGATTTGTATTGCAGCTGCTAACGCGGGTGCTACATCCCAGGACTTAAAAAGCGGATACATTGTTGGAGCTACACCACGCAATCAACAAATTGCACTTTTTGTGGGCGCGATTGTTTCATCGATTGTGATTGGATTAACGGTTAAATTTTTAGATCGCCCTACCACCGAAATGATGGAGCAGGGTATTCAGCACGCGATTGGTTCTGATAAATATCCAGCACCGCAGGCTACCCTCATGGCTACTTTAATTAAAGGAATTTTATCTCAAAACTTAGATTGGCAATACGTGGTGGTGGGTGTGTTTTTAGCTATCACCATGGAGCTTTGCGGTATTAAATCTTTAAGCTTTGCCATTGGTGTTTATTTACCACTTGCAACTACATTACCTATTTTTATTGGTGGTGCTATTAGAGGTATTGTGGAAGCAAAAGATAAAAAAGCCAACAAGCCAGCTGCAAGTGCCGAAGACGAAGACCTAAGTAAAGGCTCTTTATTTGCAACCGGACTTGTAGCAGGTGGCGCAGTGGCGGGTGTGCTTATTGCTTTTGCAACGGGCACAAGTGCAGGCGAAAAGTTTTTGGCATCTATTAGCTTAGAAGAAGGCATTGTTCATAGCGTTTCTCAAAACGGATACTTTTTAATTGGGACTTTGTTTTTTGCTGTTATGGGCGCTATTTTATACAAAGTGGCCACTAAAAAAGCGGATGCATAAATAAATTGTAAGAGTGATTAAACTTTTACTGTTATAGAGGCTCTAATAGAATATGAAAATTAACCTTACAAGCCAAACACATAAGCGTGCCTTAGGGTATGTATTTGTGTTTGGCTTTCTGTTTTTAATGGCATTTATACAGCCAGCACCTAAAATGCCCTATAAAAAGGCGGGTTTAACGGAGCAGGAAGCTGCCTTACACTTACTTAACCGATTTACGTTTGGTCCAAAGCCGGGTCAGGTAGAAGAAGTGGTGAAGCAGGGCCTAGAAAACTGGTTTTTGGAACAATTGCAACTCGCAAAAGACAACGAAAAAGTCCGCGTTAAGCTTTCTAGCTACACGGCACTGGGCATGCCCACCGATTCTATCGTAAATACCTATTTGCAGCCTGCGCAACTTTTAAGACTTGCCATTGCAAAAGGATATATCGATAAAGACTCGGTAGATAAAACAGATAGACCCGCTTACAGGGAGGCTCTCAAAAAATTACAAGCCGATTATGGGTTTAGACCCCTTCAAGAATTACAGCGCGAACTCATCAATCAAAAAGTAATTAGAGCGGTGTATAGTGATGCGCAATTACAAGAAGTGTTAACTGATTTTTGGTTCAATCATTTTAATGTATCACTCACAAAAAATCAGGTGCAACAACTCGTGTTGCCATACGAGCGCGATGCGATTAGGCCCAATGTTTTAAGTAATTTTTCATCAATCCTTTTTGCAACCGCTAAGCATCCGGCTATGCTACTCTATTTAGACAATGCATTAAGCATTAGCAATGACAATGAGTATGCAAAGCGTCAATTAAAAGCAGCACAGCGGTTACTTGATTTAAATGCTGCTAAAAAAATGCTAGCTGCTGCTAGTGTTTCTGAAGATTCTATGCAAAAAATGGATGCTATGGAAAATCAGATGACAACGCAAATTAAAAAAAGAAAATCACAGGGTTTAAATGAAAACTATGCACGTGAAGTGATGGAATTACATACCCTTGGAGTGAATGGTGGATACGCTCAATCTGATGTAACCGAGTTAGCGCGCGCCTTAACAGGCTGGGGCGTTAAACCCATGTATGAAGAAGGGCCGCTAGCTAAAAGGTTTTCAAATATCCAGCCTGCACAACTAGCACGCCGAGGGTTACAAGTAGAAGATTGTTTTTTATATAGTGGTGAAAAGCACGACGAAAATGCAAAAACAATTCTTGGAAAAACTTTTCCTGCAAATGGAGGCTATAACGAAGGCATGGAAGCGCTTTCTATGCTTGCATCACACCCAGCCACGGCGAGGTTTATTACTACCAAACTGGCTGCTAAATTTATAGCGGACGAACCGCCAGCTGCCGTTGTAGACGAAATGACCAAAACATTTTTAAGATCTAAAGGCGATATTAAAGAAGTGTTGTTAACTATGGTCATGCATCCTGATTTTTGGACCAAGGCCAAAGAAAAAGAAAAAATAAAATCTCCATTTGAACTGGCGGTGAGTGCCGTACGCGCAACAGGTACCGAAGTAGCAGCCCCGTATCAGGTGTTTACCTGGTCCGAAAAAATGGGTCAAAAATTTTATTTTTATCAGGCGCCAACGGGCTTTCCGGATAGGGCAAATTTTTGGATTAATACAGGATCACTATTAAATCGAATGAATTTTGGAATGGCGATTGCTGCGCAAAAAATACCAGGTTTTAAAACCAATTTATTAGCCCTCAATCAAAACCATGAACCGGAAAGTGTAGAAGAAGCGCTTCAAATTTATACCAAACTATTACTACCAGTTGCCAATCAAAAAGAAAATTCGGAGCGCATCATGTCCATTGTGCGCGCACAAAATATCGATCAAAAAATTGCATCCGCCACAAAAGACACCGGCGGGATGCAAGACATGCTAAAAGAATCCGTGCCTGATATGAATAATACGCCATTAAAAAGCATGGCACAGGTGGTTGGTGTGATTATTGGTTCACCTGCGTTTCAGCGCAAATAAATAAATGAAAATGGCAAACAGAAGAGCTTTTATGAAATCAGGCGCGCTTGCATTATTTGCTACTGGTATCAGTGGGCTTCCCCGTTTTATTACAGAAGCAGCAGCGGGCACACAAATGCTACCGATGTATAAAAAAAATAAAACCTTGGTTTGTATTTTTCAGCGTGGTGCGATGGATGGCCTAATGGCTGTAACACCATTTGCAGACCCAGCATTACAACTTGCAAGGCCAGGTTTATTTATGCGTCCAACAGCGGGTGAAGGTGGCTTATTTAATTTGGACGACCGTTACGCTATGCACCCTTCATTAAAAAGTTTGTTTCCTTATTTTAACACAAAAAATTTAGCAGTGGTGCATGGGGTGGGTAGCCCTAATACGACCAGAAGTCATTTTGATGCACAGGATTATATGGAGTCGGGTACACCGTTTGCAAAAGATACCGCAAGTGGTTGGCTTAATAGAGCAGTTGGTTTACTAAATCATGCGCCCACGCCGTTTTCTGCGGTGAGTGTAACAAGTTCTTTACCGCGTAGTTTATATGGCGATGCGGATGCGATTGCGATTAAAAATTTACAAGATTTTTCGATCCAATTAAAAGGTAACCCAATGGCTGCGGGAAAAGCGGCCACTTCATTTGAAGAACTTTACGATCAAACTGCAAACGAGCTACTCAATAAAACAGGCAAAGAAAGCTTTGAAGCACTCAAAATTTTAAAGTCAAACAATATCAAAAATTATCAGCCCGCTAATGGTGCAGTGTATCCAAGCTCGGCACTGGGCAATTCACTCAAACAAATTGCAACTCTTATTAAAATGGATGTAGGACTCGAAGTGGGTTTTGCAGAAAGCGGCGGTTGGGATACGCATTTTAACCAGGGTACAACAAACGGCATTTTTGCACGCAACCTAAAAGATTTTTCAGATAGTATTGCGGCGTTTTGGCAGGATTTAGGAGAACGACAAAGTGAGGTTACGCTGATGACTATGACAGAATTTGGCCGCACCGTTGCACAAAATGGAACGGGCGGAACCGATCATGGTAGAGCTAGCTGTCTATTTGTATTAGGAAATGACGTTGCCGGCGGAAAAGTGTATAGTAACATGGGAAGCCTTGCCAAAGAAAACCTAGAAGACAATAGAGACCTTCCTGTTACCACCGATTTTAGATCCGTGTTTAGTGCGGTTGCAGAAAATCACTTGCAGCTAAAAACAAATGGCAACTTATTTCCTGACTGGTCAGGAGCTTCATTAAAAATGATGCTATAATTTTCCGTTTTTAATTTCGTCTACAACAGCTGGGTCTAATAGTGTACTTGTATCGCCTAAATTTTCTGTTTCGCCTTCTGCAATTTTACGAAGTATACGGCGCATAATTTTACCACTTCTTGTTTTTGGAAGACCCGATACAAATTGTATTTTATCTGGTTTTGCAATCGCTCCAATAATGCGTGTAACGGTTTGTAAAATGTCTTTTCTTACAAGTTCACCAGTACCGTGCGTGTCCTGCGCATGTGAGCCACCATATATTACATAGGCATAAATACCTTGTCCTTTAACGTCGTGCGGATAACCTACTACAGCACTTTCAACAACACCAGCGTGCATGTTAATCGCGTTTTCTACTTCGGCGGTTCCAATTCTATGACCACTTACATTGAGTACGTCGTCTACTCTTCCAGTAATTCTAAAAAATCCATCCTTATCTTTTAATGCACCATCGCCCGTAAAATACATGTTCTCGTATGTGGCAAAATAATTGGTTCTGCAACGCTCATGATCACCGTAGGTAGTACGTAAAATAGATGGCCATGGTGATTTGATACATAGGTTTCCAGAGATGGTTTCATCTCCTTCTGCTACCACTTCTTTACCATTTTCATCTACCAGTACCATTTCGAGGCCTGGCATGGGAAGTGTTGCCCAGCTTGGTTTTGCAGGCGTTATGCCAGCTAAATTTGAAATGAGGCAACCACCCGTTTCTGTTTGCCACCAAGTGTCTACAATAGGACAGCGGCCCTTGCCTACATTTTGATCATACCAGTGCCATGCTTCTTCGTTGATAGGTTCACCAACTGTTCCTAATACTTCTAGTGACGATAAATTTTTTCCTTGAAGTGGGCCTAAACCAAAACCCATTAAACTACGAATGGCAGTTGGCGCTGTGTATAAAATATTGACTTTGTATTTATCTACTACATCCCAAAATCTTCCTGCATCAGGCCAGGTAGGAATACCTTCAAATAATAGTGTGGTAGCGCCAGCGCTTAATGGTCCGTAAACAATATAACTATGTCCAGTAATCCAACCAATGTCTGCAGTGCAAAAATGAATTTGACCAGGCTTGTACTGAAATACATTTACAAATGTATAGTTGGTGTATACCATATATCCGCCGCAGGTATGCACCACACCTTTTGGTTTTCCGGTAGAACCAGAAGTGTATAAAATAAATAAAGGATCTTCGGCGTCCATTTCTTCGGCTTCAATAAAACTGATTCCTTTTTCTTCCACTTGTTTCATTTCATCTTCCCACCAACAGTCGCGTCCTTTAATCATAGAAATAGGTGTGCGTGTACGGGTTGCTACAATAACGCGCTTAACGGTTTTATTTCCAATGAGCGCATCATCAATCACTGATTTTAATGGAATGTCTTTAGCGCCTCGGTAGGCACCATCGCAGGTAACAATAAAAGTAGCGCTCGCGTCTAATAAACGGTCTGCAATACTTTGTGCCGAAAATCCACCAAACACCACAGAGTGAATGGCGCCAATGCGGGCGCAAGCAAGCACTGCAATAGCCAGTTCTGGAATCATACCCATGTAAATACAAACACGGTCGCCTCTTTGAACGCCATTGTTTTTAAGTACTTGCGCAAATTGACAAACTTTTTCAAGGAGTTTGCTATAGGTGAGTACACGACCCGCTTCATCAGGTGCATTGGGTTCCCAAATAAGTGCAGGTAAATGTCCTTTGGTAGGAATATGTCTATCCAAACAGTTTTCGGTGATATTTAATTTACCACCTTTAAACCATTCTACTTTTGGTTCTTTAAAATTCCATTCAAGTGTGGTATCCCATTTTTTGCGCCATGTAAAATGTTCTGCAACCTCGCCCCAAAAAGCAGCAGGGTCTTCAATACTTTTTTTATAGGCTTCTTTATAAGCATCAAAGCTTGTAAGCTGATAAGGATAGGTCATGGCTTGTCGTTTGAAG
>Ga0208788_1000563_pt1 | contig 18123 bp, 15 predicted proteins | sample Wag4_2014_7_11_3_FD_187363 | JGI IMG/M metagenome (GOLD analysis project Ga0208788, IMG submission 187363) | Fresh water mixed with fracking chemicals microbial communities from Ohio, USA - Utica-2 Time Series FC 2014_7_11 (SPAdes) (version 2) ...
TCACCCGGTGGGTCGGCACCAACACCATAGTGTCCAGGTCCATGGCTTTGGCAATGAGCAACCGAGCCTCAGAGAGAAGGTGTGATTCAACAACGCCACCGAGAGGACCTGCAGCATCCTCAAACCGTGAAGCGCACTGCCTGGCAAACTGATCAGACCGAACGGGCTGCGCTGATTCGTGGAGACGTCTAATAAGAACGCCCGCGCGATAGTGAATCAGGGGGTCCCAGTCCTGGCCCAATGTTGTCGCGCGATCGCCCGGGACTTCGCTCTGGAGCAACATCTGAAAGGCGTCATCGTGGTCAATCAGCTTGGGAGCGTCAGTGCCAAGGGACGGCGTATACGAGGTCAGCGCATCGACTTCACGCTGATAATCCGCCAGAGCCGAATACCACTTCACAATCGAGTGCTCATCAGAGCGAGTCTTAACCCGGAGCACCCGAGCAACGAGAGGTTGGGCCGAGAGATCCTCGGCAACCTCGACCGGCCCGAGCACACGATTGACACGGTCCAGAACCTCAGCTTCGGAGGCAAGCCCCTGACGCCTGGTGGGTGCTATTCGCACGGTGTGCCTTTCCTAGGAATGCTCGGCCAATGAAAAACCCCCGCCCACCGTCAATGGTGGTCAGGGGTCTTTACAAGCTCATAGGGCTACTGGCAGCTGTCACACTGCAGCAGATCCATAGGATCTACGGGAACCGCGTAGCCTCCAACGTTGTCCTCGTTCATGGCTGCCTCCTTAACATTCTCTGCCGGTCGAGTGCCGGACCACCACTATATACCGGTAATCACATAACTGTCATTACCCAATATGTAGTGGTTACGGCGTGTCGGGTGGTTACAGTATCAGACCGCGCCGACAGAGCAAAGAAGCCCCCACGGGGCACAAGGATTCAGGTGTGGTAGCGGGGGCGGGGCTCGAACCCGCGACCTCACGATTATGAGCCGTGCGCTCTGACCAGCTGAGCTACCCCGCCGCGTTGGGTGATCACCACCCGGGCCCCGAGTCAGGATTGAACTGACGACCCCTTCCTTACCATGGAAGTGCTCTACCACTGAGCTATCGGGGCAGACCTGCCTTCGCAGGACCAAGCCCCGAGATTAGCACCTCGCAAGTCCTCCCGGCAAAGTCTCTGCGTCCCTAATCCGCCGTGGATCCGGAACAATTCGCGGAGGACCGTTCTGAGAGTTGGACGCCATGACTGTCTCGGCCCTAGGGTGGTGACCACCAACCCCTAAGGAGTAGCGGCGTGGTTTTTCGAACCTTCGATTCCTCTGATTTGAGTGCGTGCCCGCCCGATATCCGGGATGCTCTTAGGTTTCTCAGGCCCAAGCCCTCCCCATGGTCTTTCGTCAGGCTCGGGGGGAGCACCGACGGCGCATACCTCGTCCCAGACGCCCTCGACGGGGTCGTCGCGTGCCTTTCTCCCGGGGTCAGAAATTCGAAAAAATTTGAAGACCAGTTAGCAACCGAACACGGAATCCGCTCTCACCTCCTTGATTTCAGTAGTGACCTGGAAAAGTTCTCGACACCTCTCATCAAGGGGATGCAGACCTTCACAAAGAAATGGTTGGGCCCTTCCAGCAACGCGACCACCGTCACGATGGCTGAATGGATTCACGAGTTTGAGGCGGACCCCAACGAGGACCTCATGCTGCAAATTGATATCGAGGGAGCAGAATGGCCAATTCTCGGGGACATCGATGTAGAGGTGTTGAAGCGTTTCCGAATCATCGTTATTGAGTTACACAAACTGGATGACATCTTCACGAACCCGAACCTGTTCGAAACTAAAGCTGTGCGGGCCTTCAAAAATCTGCAGAAAATCTTTACTGTGATCCATGCACACCCGAATAACTGCTGCGGCACTTCTGGCAATCTATTTGGCTCGGGAATCAGAATTCCCAGAACCTTGGAGCTGACTATGGTCCGAACCGACTTTCTTGAAAAAGCGCTCAAGAAGGGTGTCCCGCGCCAACCCGAGTTGCCCCACCCGCTCGATATTGGACGAAACGTCCCTGGGACGCCCCCGATTTTTCTGGGCAATGGTTGGCGCTCGAGCAAGCCTCGCTTGGCAACCTTGCTCCGTATCGCGAGCCAAAGCTTGTCCTACGAAATTCTGTGGCGATGGAAAAAACTCATCCCGGCCAACCTTTACAGGGCTCTCAAGCCAAGCCGGTCTGCCTAGGTCGCCAGGGCCGCCCCTCGCAAGTTGGTCACTCTCAAGGGCCACCCGATCCTCCTGTGGATTTCCCCGTAGCGCAACCGGTTGCGCTAATCAGATTTCTCGTTAGGGTTATAGGCATGCTTCCTGCGAAAACACTGGCGAATTCACCCTCTGACTGGTGGCGTCACGCCGTTATTTACCAGATCTATCCGCGCTCTTTTGCCGATGGAAATGGTGATGGGGTAGGCGATCTCGCGGGCATTATCCGCCGGCTTCCGGCGATCGCCGATCTCGGTGTTGACGCGATTTGGCTCTCGCCTTTTTATCGCTCACCACAGAAAGACGCGGGCTATGACGTCTCCGATTACTGTGACGTAGACCCGATATTTGGCACGCTTGCTGAGGCTGAGACATTGATTACCACTGCTCACGACCTGGGACTGCGGGTCATCGTTGATGTGGTTCCGAACCACTCCTCCGACCAGCACGAGTGGTTCCAGGCGGCCCTGGCCGCCGAACCCGGGTCACCAGAGCGCGAGCGTTACATGTTCCATGATGGACATGGTGAGACGGGTGAGCTTCCCCCCAATAACTGGGAATCCGTCTTTGGCGGTCCCGCGTGGTCGAGGACCACAGACCCGGATGGCACCGCTGGCCAGTGGTATCTCCACCTCTTTGACCAGAGCCAGCCCGACTTCAACTGGGAGAACCCGGACGTCTGGAGTCTCTTCGATGGTGTGCTGCGCTTCTGGCTTGACCGAGGTGTAGATGGCTTCAGAGTCGATGTGGCGCATGGTTTGGTCAAAGAGGCGGGTCTGCCCGATCGTGACCTGACCAATGGCCCGCCGAAGGCGGGCAATCGCAGCCCGTTCTGGGACCAAGATGGTGTCCACGAGGTTTATCGAGCCTGGCGCAAGATTCTTGACGACTATGGCGATGACCGGATGATGTGTGCTGAGGCGTGGGTGATGCCTCTGTCCAAGATGGCCCACTATGTGAGGCCAGACGAGATGCACCAAGCATTTAACTTTGGTTATCTCGCCTCATCGTGGGATTCGGTGTCGCTCCGCGCAGTCATCGACGAATCCCTCAGTGCCTTCGGTGGTGTTGGCGCTCCCAGTACCTGGGTGCTCTCCAACCACGATGTGATTCGCCACCGCAGTCGCCTGGCCACGAATGTCACCGAGGAAGGACAGCCAACGGGTATTGGCCCGAACAGCGAGCACAAGCCCGATGACAAGCTTGGGCACCACCGAGGACGCGCCGCCACAGCGTTGATGCTTGGTTTGCCGGGTAGCGCCTATGTGTTCCAGGGTGAGGAGCTCGGCCTCCCCGAGGTCATCGATATTCCCGATGACCGCAGGGATGACCCCACGTTCTTTCGCACCCACGGTGAGCGCTACGGGCGAGACGGCTGCCGGGTTCCGATTCCCTGGGAGGCTGACAAGCCTGCCTATGGATTCAATGATTCAGGAGCCAGCTGGCTGCCACAGCCAGCAGTCTTTGGCGAGCTTGCCAGGGACCAGCAGCAGGGCGTTGAGTCCTCCACATTGGAGCTCTATCGCCGACTTCTGAGCCTGCGCGCCAGCCACGGTCTTGGCTCCGGCGATTTCTCGTGGTTACCAGACTTCCCCGAGTCGACGGTGGCGTTTCGGAACCTGGGCATTGCCGTTATTGGCAATCTCGGCACGGCCCCGATTACCCTGCCAGCAGGCGACATCCTCGCAAGTTCAGGCCCTCTCGTCGATGGCCAACTGCCAGGCGATACAACCGCCTGGATTAAACTTGCGAACTAAAAGGCGTACTGTTTAAGCCAGGCAAAAGGGTCAACGTATTCCTCGTTGATGCGAATTTCGAAGTGAAGGTGGGCACCGGTCGACGTTCCGGTGTTTCCCACAAGACCGATGAAGTCACCGACTCTTACTTTTTCACCGGCCCGGAGTGGGCTGCTGTCACGCTGCATGTGGGCGTAGACAGAGAGAATTGTCTGACCATTGATCTCATGCTCGATGTAGGCGTACTGTCCATATCCGCCACCGAACTCAGAGGTAGTAACCACCCCATCTGCAATGGCAAAAATGGGAGCGCCACTACCGGGGATGAAGTCCACACCGCGGTGATTACTCGAGCAGTATCGACAGGGCGCGACGCGGTCACCGAAGCCCGAACTAATGGGCACAGCAGTGGGGAAGGGCCACCGGATTGTTCCCGCGCCAGTGGTGGAATAGGAGAAGTTTCTGCTTCCGTATCGGGCGCGCAACACCTCGGCATAGGAGGTGACACTCCATGACTCGCGCTGCACGCCACCCTCCAAGGAGTCGCTTGAGGCGACGGTGAAGGACTGTGAACCGCTAACGGCTCCCGGCCCGACGCCCCCGGCAACGCCCGGGGCAAAGTCACTCGTTGCATAGAAGAGGTTGACCGGCAGCGAGACAGCAATAAAGAGCAACGGGGTGGCGATGACGGTGCCCCAGCTCAGAACCCTGCGGCCCCACCGCGGTTGTGGGTCGGTCTTTTTTGCAACGTAACGGGTTTCCCTGACAACGACGCGCGTGGTGGGGGTCGAGACTCTCAGTCGCTCTTGGTCGCGAAGCTCACGGCGGGAGAGGGTTTGGGTAGTCGAGTAATTGTCCTCAGCCACTGCCTCACCCCCTACGCAACCGCTGTGCGGCCACCACGCTTTCCGATGCCGAAAGTAACAGTTTGATTAACTTAGCCGAGACCTAGTCCTCGGCCAAACCCCAGCCCGGAATCTCCTCTAACAGTATGTCGCCACCCAGCTGAGAGATTCGTGCCTTCAGGGTGTGAACAAGCTCAGGGTGCCCGGCAAAGATTCCCTCGTGCCCCGGAAGTCGATGAGCGATGCCCTCAATGACACCACCCGCCTCAGTTACCAGCAGCTCCCCGGCCGCGTGATCCCAAGGCATCAACGTGCGCTCGAAATACACATCGAGCCGCCCAGCGGCCACATAGGCCAAATCGAGCGACGCTGTTCCCGCACGTCTAATGTCCCGAACCTCCGGCAAGAGCGAGGCAATGATGCGCGCCTGCTCGCGGCGCACCGCCTTGGCGTAGGCGAAGCCCGTGGCGAGCAACGTCTGAGACAGCTGGGGAGGAGGGCCTATCTTCAGCCGGCGATCGCCAAGAAAAGCTCCCTCACCTCTCGTTGCGTGAAAGAGCTCCCCGGTGACCGGGTTGAAAACGGCACCGGCCTCAACCTGCCAGGTGCCAGGAGTCGGCTCCCCGCTGACCGCTGCGATACTGACTGCGTAGTGCGGGTGGTCGTAGAGAAAATTGACGGTGCCATCGATGGGGTCCACGAGCCAGGTGATTCCGCTACTCGAATCCCGAGCCTGACCCTCTTCTCCCACAAAACCATCCTCAGGACGCAACTCACCCAGGCGGCGATGCAGCAACGCTTCTGATTCACGGTCGACGGCGGTGACCACATCCACAGACGAGGACTTGGTATTGGCGACTTCAATATGACCCTGGCGACGCAGCGCCACAAGCTCGCCCGCTTCGCGGGCTAGTGCGATAGCAATGTCGGTCAATGCCTGGGACATACCTGCTCCAACGGTCCAAGTGGTGGAAAACTCCAGGCTACACGCCCCTACCGCCCAAGAACGGTGCCATCAACTAGCCGAGAAAGCCTCTGAGGAGAGCGGCTGTGCCCTCCAAATGATCCCGCATCGCCATCTCGGCCAGTTCGGGCTGCCCACGAAGAATTGCCGAGACAATCTCCTCGTGCTGCACCGTCGAGTGCTCAATGTTCGGGCTCAACAGGGGAATTGCATCGAGAAGCTCATTGACTCGCATTCGGGTGGAGGCAACCTCGCCAATCAAACGCCTCGACCCGGTGATCTGAGCAATCAGCAAGTGGAACCGGGAATCAAGCCGGCGGAAGTTCTCCGGTGAGGCGTTAGCGCTATCGACATGAGCTCTCCAGAGAGCGTCACGAATGTCACTACTGAGCTCGAGGGTCGCCGCAGTTCGCGCCGCACCCACTTCCAGCACTTCCCTGAACACCAGAAGGTCCTTGATGTCCTCTGGGCCCATAGCGCTCGGTTGTCCGCGCCGCGGTGAGTCTTGGCCACTGACATCGGTCAGTGTCGCTGAGACAAAAGTCCCGCCATAGCGGCCGCGACGAATGTCCAGGAAGCCAGCATCCGCCAGGGATGCCGTGGCATCCCTGATGGTGTCCCTGGAGACTTCCAACAACACGGCGAGCTCACGTTCTGAGGGCAGGCGCTCCCCGGGCTTCACCAAACCCATGCGAACCGTTTGGAGCAAGCGCTCCACCGTCTGCTCGTAGGTATTGCCCCCGGGAATGGGTGTCAGAAGCAGAGACGCCACACCAAGACCATCACGGTCGTTGGTGGGCCCTATGCCTGACACGAGCACTCGCTAGATCGGTGTGACGTAGTGTCCGGCAATACCGCCATCAACCAGGAAGGTCGATCCGGTGATGAAGGACGCGTCGTCAGAAGCTAGGAACGCCACCGCAGCGGCTAGCTCCTCTGGCTCGGCAAACCGGCCAATAGGGATGTGGACGAGTCGGCGTGCAGCCCGCTCAGGGTCCTTAGCGAAGAGCTCCTGAAGGAGCGGCGTGTTCACCGGGCCAGGGCAGAGAGCATTGACTCGAATTCCCTGCCTGGCGAACTGAACGCCAAGCTCGCGAGACATCGCCAGCACGCCACCCTTAGAGGCGGTGTAGGAAATCTGGCTGGTGGCCGATCCCATCACCGCAACAAACGAGGCGGTGTTGATGATTGAACCGGATCCCTGAGGAACCATGTGGCGAAGGGCTGCTCGGCAGCACAGATAGACCGACTTGAGATTCACATCCTGAACTTTCTGCCACGCAGGAAGTTCGGTGGTCTCAATCGAGTCATCATCCGGGGGCGAAATCCCTGCGTTGTTGAACGCAATGTCGATGCGACCATATGTCTTCATCGCGGTGTCAAACAGGTTGTCAACCTGCGCCTCATCGGCGACATTCACTGTGACGAAGAGACCTCCAAGATCATCGGCAACCTTCTTGCCAGATTTTTCATCCATATCACCAATGACGATGATGGCGCCCTCGGCGGCCATACGAGTCGCAGTGGCGAAGCCAATGCCACTTCCACCACCGGTAATCACCGCCACCTTGCCGGCGAGGCGCTGGGTGAGGTCCATTGTGGGCTTGGGCATTGTGTCTCCTTAGTTAGTCGTTGGGGATAAAGACGTTTTTTTCTTCGGTGAAGTGCAGGGGCGCATCGGGTCCAAGCTCGCGGCCAAGACCCGACTGCTTGAAACCACCAAAGGGCGTCGAATACCGCACAGAGCTGTGCGAATTGACGGACAGGTTGCCACTCTCAACGCCACGGGCGACGCGAATCACGCGGCCAACATCACGGGTCCAAATGGAGCCGGAGAGCCCGTATTCCGTTGAGTTGGCAATCTCCAGAGCTTCCGCCTCGTCCTTGAAACGGACGACAGCGACAACTGGTCCAAAGATTTCTTCCCGCATACAGCGATCATCAAGAGAGCTGGGTGCGAGCACGGTGGGGGCAAACCAGTTGCCAGGCCCAGTGGGGGCGCTCCCCCGGAAGGCGACCTTGTCGTCGTCGACGAACGAGGCGACGCTGTCGCGGTGAACGCTGGTGACAAGTGGGCCCATCTCGGTCTCGTCGTTGGTGGGGTCTCCCACCGCGAACGCTGCGACGGACTTCTCCAGGCCTTGCATGAAGCGGTCATAGACCGAGGCTTCCACCAGAATCCGTGACCGAGCACAGCAGTCCTGGCCAGCGTTCTCGAACACAGATGACGGCGCTGTGGCAGCCGCCTTATCGACATCGGCATCAGCAAAGACGATGTTGGCGCTCTTTCCGCCAAGCTCCAGAGTGACGCGCTTAATCTGATCGGCAGCCCCCCGCATGATGGTTTTGCCAACCTCGGTCGATCCCGTGAAGACAATCTTTCTCACGTCCTCGTGGGTCACAAACCGGTTGCCAATCACCGATCCACGCCCCGGCAAAACCTGGAACACTCCCTCCGGGACACCGGCCTCACGGGCAAGCTCCCCCAGGCGAATGGTGGTCAACGGAGTCCATTCGGCAGGCTTCACAATGACCGCGTTTCCAGCGGCAAGCGCTGGAGCAAACCCCCAGGACGCAATAGTCATCGGAAAGTTCCAGGGCGTGATGATTCCGACTACCCCGAGTGGTTCATGAAAAGTAATGTCGATGCCACCCGCTACCGGGATCTGCTTACCCATGAGGCGCTCGGGTGCGCCAGCGTAGTACTCGAGAACGTTGCGCACATGGTTGGCTTCCCATCGAGCCTGAGAGATTGGGTGTCCGGAATTTCTAACCTCAAGGGCCGCCAGGTTCTCGACATCCTTCGCCACCGCATCAGCAAAGCTGCGAAGAATCTCCGCCCGCTCCGCGGGGGCGAGGCCAGCCCAGTGGCGCTGGGCAGACTTGGCCTGGGCGATTGCGTCATCGGTCTCCTCGAGCGAGGTGTGCTCGATGGTTTCCATCGCCTCGGCCGTTGCCGGATTGACCAACTGGTAGCTCATGAGTTCTTCTTTCGATAGGTCGTGGCGGCAGAAATCAACGCCTGAAACAGGGTGAGGTCCTCAAGGGTCTTCTCCGGGTGCCACTGAACAGCAACCCCAAAGGGATAGTCCCGAAGCTCGACGGCTTCGATCAGCCCGTCGGGGCTCCACGCCGAGACAACCATGCCAGAGCCCACCTGGTCGATTGCTTGATGGTGATACATCGCACACGGCCCAACGCTCGCGCTGCCCTGATACAGGGAGTGCAGGGTGGTCCCCTCGACCACAGAAACGTCCATCATCGTGTAGTCGCCACCACCGTGCTGATAGCGGGTGTCACCGATCACATCGGGGACATGCTGAATCAGGGTGCCACCGCGGTGAACGTTGAGCATCTGGGCACCACGGCAAATACCGAGGATTGGCAAGCCAGCGGCGATTGCCGCTGTGAGCACTAAATCTTCCGTGTTGTCACGACGGGTGTCGGACTGCTCCGTCGTGTCCAGGGGCTCTTGGCCATAGCGAGCGGGTTCAATATCCCGTCCACCGCAGAGCATCACGCCATCAAGCCCGGCCACAATGCGTGCGGCGGCATCTGCGCCTAGATCCTGGGGTGGCAGGAGCACGATCGTTCCACCGGCTCGCTCGAGCGCCTCCACATACTCACCTGGAATCATCGCGAATTCTCCCGACCACACACCGGTGGTGCCGGGTTGGCGATATGTGGTGACGCCGATCAGGGGTTTAGAGGCGCTCAAAACCGCGCATCCTCTCCCACTCGGTCACAACGCTCTCGTAGGCCTTCATCTCGGTCCGGGCATAGTGGACGTAGTGGTCGACAACGCCATCGCCGAGTGCCCCACGGGCAAGACTCGAGGTGTCAAAGAGATTCGCTGCCTCGCGCATCGTCGTGGCAACCCGAGGCTTGTCGGCAACATATCCATTGCCCTCAGTAATGTCCTCGAGGGTGAGGCCCTGCTCAATCCCGGAGATGCCCGCAGCAATCATTGCTGCGGTAGCGAGGTAGGGGTTCACGTCGCCACCTGGAACCCTGTTCTCCACACGCATTCCCGCTCCATGGCCAACCACACGGAAGGACACCGTGCGGTTGTCCATGCCCCAGGCGATGGCGGTAGGCGCAAAGCTGCCCTCCACATAGCGCTTGTAGGAGTTGATCTGCGGCGCATACAGCAGGGTGAGTTCCTTGGTGTGAGCCAACTGTCCGGCGATAAAGCTCTTGAACACTGCCGACATACCACGAGGGTCTTTCTCGTCGGCAAAGACCATGGAACCATCCATGCCACGGAAGGACATGTGAATGTGACAGCTGTTGCCTTCACGTTCGTTGTATTTGGCCATGAACGTGATGGCTTTGCCGTGCTCGTCGGCAATCATCTTCGCGCCAGCCTTGTAAATCCCGTGGTTGTCACAGGTGCGCAGCACCTGGTCATACAGGAAGGCGATCTCTTGCTGGCCGAGGTTGCACTCGCCCTTCACGCCCTCGCAATACATACCGGCCTGGTCCATCTTGTTGCGAATATCGCGCAATAGGGGCTCAACCCGCGTGGAGGCCAGCAAGTCGTAGTCAACGTTGTAATCCGTGGAGGGCTTCAAGTCTCGGTATCCCTTGGCAAAAGCCTCGCGGTAGGTGTCATCGAAGACAATGAATTCGAGCTCCGTACCCACGAAGGCCTGGTAACCCATTGCCTCAAGCCTCGCAATCTGGGCTTTCAGAATGGACCTGGGGGACTGAGCGATTTCCTGATGACTCGTGGATTCAAGATCTGTGGTGACAATGACGGAACCTGGCAACCAGGGCGCCATGCGCAGTGTGGTCATGTCGGCAACCATGACCATGTCGCCATAGCCGGTGTCCCACGAGGCGAGCTGGTAGCCCTGAATGGTGTTGTTCTCGACGTCGACGGCCAACAAGTAGTTGCAGCACTCAGCACCGTGGTGGGAAATGTTCTCCAAGAAGTGTCGCGCAGCGACGCGCTTTCCGATCAGGCGACCCTGCATGTCGGTGAACGCCATGACCACGGTGTCAACCTCACCCGAGTCATAGAGTCGCTGAAGGTCGCTCTGGGAAATAAAGCCTGTTGTTGTCATGGAAAGGCCGCCTCACAATAGGTAGGTTTTTCAACCTTTAGACAACTGGGCGGGAGCCTAAATGTCAAGCACTCAGCCCAGAACTGGCCTTGCGTGCTTGATGGTGAACGTGGCGGCTGGGAACTTCCCGAAAAAACAATCATCAATGGTCTAGCACTCTGGCCATTAACTTCGATACAGTGACCAGGCAATTTCCTTTTCACAAGGTCGTGAGGAGGGTCTCCGGTCAGCGTAGGCCGGAGGGTCTCCATCGACAGATGGGACACCGAACATGAGTAGTGACAACACCAAGGTGGCAGGAGTCACCTATACCAAGGTCGATAAGGCCTACTTCGAAAAACGCCAACTGACACGCGCCGCCGGCGTCTGGGGCCTCTGGGGTCTCGCCATCGCCGCTGTTATCTCGGGTGACTTCTCGGGATGGAACTTCGGTCTGGACGTTGGAGGATTCGGAGGGCTCTTCATCGCCTTCCTCATCCTGGTTGTGATGTACTACGGCCTCATCTTCTCCATTGGAGAGATGTCCGCCGCTATGCCACACACCGGTGGCGCGTACTCGTTCTCGAGAAGCGCCATGGGTCCATGGGGAGGTTTCATTACGGGCCTCGCTGAGACCATCACCTATGTCGCCACGACCGCTGTGGTCGTCTTCTTCTCCGCTGCCTACGCCCAAAGCGTGCTCGGAGCCCTCACGGGAGTCGAGCTCCCTAACTGGGCATGGTGGTTGGTCCTCTATGCGATCTTCATCGGTCTCAATGCCCTGGGAGCACACGTGTCGTTCCGCTTTGCACTGATCGTTGCGATCATTGCCATCGGGATTCTGTTGCTGTTCTCGGTCATGGCGATCTTCTCCGGACTGTTCAGCTTCGACAACCTCTTCAACATCGCGCCTGCCGAAGGCGGCAACGAATTCCTGCCCTTTGGCGTCATCGGAATTCTCTACGCCATCCCCTTCGCTGTGTGGTTCTTCCTCGGTATCGAGGAACTACCTCTCGCGGCTGAGGAATCACACACTCCTGAGAAGGACATCCCTCGCGCGGGTGTGTGGGCTCGTGGAACCCTGATCCTCACCGGTCTGCTGGTGCTGTTCTTGAACACGGGTGTTGTGGGTGCCGAAGAGATTCGCGTCTCGGGTGAGCCACTGCTCGATGGTTTCCGCGTCATCCTTCAGAACGACCAGCTGGCCGCAATTCTTGGCCTGATGGCTCTGATTGGTCTGTTTGCCTCGCTGCAGGGCATCATGTTCGCTTACGGGCGCAACATGTACTCCCTGTCCCGCGCTGGCTACTACCCCCGCGGACTCTCCGTGACTAACAAGAAGAACACCCCTCTGGTAGCGCTCATCGTTGGTGGAGCTATCGGTTTCGCAGCCTTGGTCTTCATTGATGCCCTCGCAGCTCTCGGTGCCGATGGCGCCAGCGCTGTTGCCGGCGCAGTGGTGCTCAACATCGCTGTGTGGGGTGCCATGCTCGCCTACGGTATGCAGGCAGCGGCCTTCTTGATCCTCCGTAAGAACCACGCCAACCTCAAGCGCCCCTACGTTTCTCCGTGGGGTGTGTTTGGTGGATGGGCTGCTCTCATCATCTCTGGCATCGCGTTCGTCGGGTTCTTGATTAACCCGGCGTTCCTGCCAGCGATTATTGGTATTGCGGCGGTCTACGTCGTGATGCTGATCGGATTCGGAGTCTGGGGTCGCCACCGCTTGGTGCTCTCCCCAGAGGAGGAATACGCGCTGAAGGCTCGTAACGAGAAGTAATTCACGCGTGTTATTGCGGTGCGGGTCGGGAGAACTCCCGGCCCGCACTGTTCTTAACCCACTACCCCCGCTGAGAAAGTAACCCGTGACCCACGTCGGCGCACTTGATCTCTTCCGCATCGGAGTTGGCCCTTCCTCGTCCCACACAGTGGGACCAATGAGGGCGGCCAGAGCCTTCGCGCTCGAGGTTGACTCATTGGGTCTCACGCCCGAGGTAGCGGGTGTCCACATCAGTCTCTATGGCTCCCTGGGCGCGACCGGTGCCGGGCACGGAACCACCAATGCGCTTGTTCGCGGGCTTGCTGGCGACCTACCCGAATCGTGCAATCCCGATGTGCTCAGCACCGCGTTCGATGCGGCAGTGTCCTTGGAAGAACTCACGTTGCTCGACCACACCATTCCTTTCTCTCTCGGTGACATTTCCTTTCACCCGCTCACAATGTTGCCGAAGCACTCGAATGGCATGAAGTTTCAGGCCCTGTCCTACGACGGCGCCACCGTGCTCGAGAGCGTCTACTACTCGGTCGGTGGGGGATTTATCGAGGGCGAGCATGAGGCCGAACTGATTGCTTCCGAGGACACCAAGCGCGTTCCCTACGATTTCCGAAGCGCAGTCGAGCTCCTGGAGCACGTCCACACCAGTGGCCTCAGCATCGCAGCGTTGACCATGACCAACGACGCCTCCATCCACGGCGAGGCTGTTGTGAAGGAGAAGCTTCGTGCCGTGTGGGAGACGATGCGAGCCTGCATCGAGCGTGGCCTCACCACAGAAGGCGTCCTGCCGGGTCCTCTCACGGTCAAGCGCCGTGCTCACGCCATGGCAGCCTCTCTTGCGGGAGCCGATGACCAGAGCGACCTCTCCGCACAGTGGCTTCAGGCTTATGCGATCGCTGTCAACGAAGAGAACGCCAATGGGGGCAGGGTCGTGACGGCTCCCACCAACGGAGCTGCCGGGATTATTCCTGCCGTGGCGTATTGGGCCAGGGAATTTAAGAACATCTCCGATGACGACATCATCACCGTTTTTCTGCCGACAGCAGCAGCTATTGGGAGTCTCTATAAGCGAAACGCGAGCATTTCCGGCGCCGAGGCCGGCTGCCAGGGCGAGGTCGGCTCCGCGTGCTCGATGGCTGCGGCCGGCCTCACGGCATTGCTTGGCGGATCACCCGAGCAGATTGAGAACGCTGCGGAAATAGCGATGGAGCACAACCTTGGCCTCACCTGTGACCCGGTCGGCGGCTTCGTTCAGATGCCCTGTATCGAGCGAAACGCTATCGCTGCCGGCACGGCCGTGGCGGCAACCAGGCTCGCCCTACTCGGAGATGGCGCCCACAAAATCAGCCTCGACACGGTCATTGAAACCATGAGACAGACCGGCGTCGACATGTCCCACAAATACAAAGAGACGTCAATGGGTGGGCTCGCCGTCAATGTGGTGGAGTGCTAGCCCTAGTCCAAAAATTTTGTGGCGAGTGAGGGATTCGAACCCCCGAAGGCTGAGCCGGCTGATTTACAGTCAGATCCCTTTGGCCGCTTGGGTAACTCGCCATGCGCTCCCGACCGGTGTATTCACCAATCGGGTGCGCGGGATTCAGGATATCGGTATTTAGGCGCGGGAGGAACCAGAGACAAGTGACCTAAAGCCACATTCTGGCTACCATGGGGGAATGGCTGATTCCTCGTTTGACATCGTAAGCAAGGTCGACCCCATGGAGGTCGACAACGCTATGAACCAGGCAGAAAAAGAGCTCACCCAGCGCTATGACTTCAAAGGCGTCGACGCGAGCCTGACAAAGTCTGGTGAAGCGATTGTGATGCAGGCAAATTCTGAAGAGCGCGTCAAAGCCGTTCTCGATGTTCTGCAGTCCAAGCTCGTCAAGCGTGGGATTTCTCTCAAGAGCCTCGAGACAAGCGAACCGGTGTTGAGCGGCAAGGTCTATAAAATCACCGGGTCTATGAAAAACGGCATCTCTGGTGAGAACGCTAAGAAAGTCACCGCACTGATTCGCAACGAGGGCCCTAAGGCCGTTAAAACTCAGATTCAAGGCGATGAGGTCCGCGTGACCTCAAAGAGCCGCGATGACCTGCAGGCAGTCATCGCTCTCATCAAGGGTGCGGATTTAGATTTTGACACTCAGTTCGTGAATTACCGCTGAGGTTCAGTGCGTGCCGGCTCGAGCAATTTCGAGCATCTCGTCGCGAGGAACGACCTTGAGCCGCTCGCGACCGCGAGCGGCTCCAAGCTCTAGCTCTTTTTCATCGAGTCGATGCCAACCCTCGAGGTTCGTGTAAGAAATACCCCTCGAGTTCAGGAGCTCGATGACACTGGCTTCATCGGGGGCCTCGGGTGACCACCAGGACGCCTGGTCTTTGACCAGGTGTTTGATGGTCTCCATCGCATCACTTTTGGTGTGGCCAATGAGGCCCACGGGGCCTCTCTTGATCCAGCCGGTGGCATACACACCAGGGACAATCCGGTTGTTGTCGTCAAGAACCTGGCCTTCATGGTTCGGGATAACGCCACGGCGCTCATCAAAGGGAATACCGGGAAGTTCACTACCGAAGTACCCGACCGCGCGATACACCGCCTGAACCGGAATCTCGCGAATCTCTCCCGTGCCCCGAACACCGCCAGACCCATCGGGTTCGGTGCGCTCATATCTGAAGCCGATGACGTGACTCTCGCCCAGGACCTCAATCGGTGAGGCATAGAAGTACAGGTGGAGGCGCCTGGAGGCTGAGCCCACTTCGCGCTCACGCCACTGGGAGAAGACCTTGTTAATCACGAAGATCTGCTTATTGGACTCTATCGCCCGCTCTGACGCCTCATCGAGGACAAAGTCCTCGTCATGAACGATCATGTCAACATCGCGCATCTCCCCCAGTTCGCGAAGCTCCAGCGGGGTGAACTTCACCTGCATGGGCCCTCTGCGGCCAAAGACGTGAACATCCGTGACGGGCGAGGCCTTTAACCCCTCATAGACGTTGTCGGGAACCTCGGTGGGCAACAGATCGTCTGGGTGCTTTGCCAACATCCTGGCAACATCGAGAGCCACGTTCCCATTGCCGATGACCGCAACCGACTGGGCGTCCAGCGGCCAGGAGCGGGGAACATCGGGGTGCCCGTCATACCAGCTGACGAAATCAGCTGCCCCGTAGCTGCCATCAAGCTCAACGCCTGGAATATCTAGGGTGTGATCGCGAATCGCCCCGGTGGAGAATATCACCGCGTGGTAGTGCTTCTTCAAATCATCCAGGGAGATGTCAGTGCCGTAGTTCACATTGCCAAAGAGGCGAATCTGGCCGGTGTCGAGGACTTCCCGCAAGGCGCTAATGATGCCCTTGATCCGAGGGTGGTCGGGGGCAACGCCGTAGCGGACCAAGCCATAGGGCGCTGGCAAGCGCTCAAAAAGGTCGATTGAGACATCAAAGGAGCGCTCGTGCTTGAGCAACATGTCGGCTGCATAGATGCCAGCCGGACCAGCACCCACAATTGCAAGGCGCAACTTAGACATAGAAGAACTCACCTATTTCCTAAAAGACCAGGAGGCCACTCTAATTCAGTTAGTGCGGTCCACGACGGTATGAGCAAAGCGAATGAGGCCCTCACGAACAAGGTCATCAGGTGCCGCTGAGAGCTCGGCAATGGCGTCATCGGCCATTTCCCTAGCAGTATCCATGGTCCGCTTCGTGACCGAGTGCTCCCGAAGCAGGCGGATTGACTCTTGGAACTCGTCCTCGCCCGCTTCACCGGACGTTCCACGAGCTAGCCGCTCGAGCAGAGCCGCAGCCTCGGGGTCTGAGGCTGATTGCTCCTGCAAATACAACATGGGCAACGTCGTGACGCCCCTGCGCACGTCCGTTCCCGGTGGTTTTCCGGTTCCAGAACCTCGCGCGCTCAAGTCAATAACGTCATCCACAAGCTGAAAAGCAACGCCAATTTTCTCGCCAAAGCGGCGCACCGGTGCGACGAGCTCTTCCGGGCCCCCAGACATGCGTAATCCAAACTCCGCGGCCAGAGCGATCAGCGAACCAGTTTTGTCCGACAGCACCCCCAAATAGTGCGCAATGGGGTCAATCCCAGGCTTGGGGCCGACAGTCTCGCGCATTTGGCCAAGACACAGCCGTTCAAAGGTGGCCGCCTGCAACGTGATGGCCTGCGTTCCCAGCGACGCAACCAGTGTTCCCGCGCGCGCGAACAGAAGGTCCCCCGCAAGGATTGCCACCGAGTTCCCCCACAGGGTTTGCGCGGCGGACACCCCGCGACGCTGGGCCGCTTCATCCATCACATCGTCGTGATAGAGGGTGGCGAGGTGGGTGAGTTCGATGACCTGGGCTGCACGAACAACCTTGTCGTTTGTGCCCTCGCCCCACTGAGCAGTCAACAGGGTCAGTAGCGGTCGAACACGTTTCCCTCCGGCATCGAAGAGGTAGCGGGCAACGGCATCGGCAATATCCTCGGTGAATTTCAGTTCCCGCTCGAGGCCACTTTCGACAGCCTCAAGACCCTGGTCAAGGGCCTTGCCCAACTTCTTTTCCTCCGCAGTGGCACTCAGAATCGACCCACCGCTAAGAAACGATGCACCGCGGCCGGTCTGGCGTGCCGCTGTGGAACTGGGGTTCACGGGACTTCCTTGGATGAAGGCGAAGCGCCTGTTAGGGCTCCTGGACCGGGATAGAGACCGAGGAGGTGGAGGGTGATGCGGGTCGAGCGCGCCGTTTCCCTACAGATTCACGCACTTTGGAATCTTCAGGAGTCCTGGCACGGTGCAGGGCAACAATGCCTCCGGTCAGATTACGGTATGCAACCCGAGTGAAACCTGCGCCCCGGAGCCACTGTGACAACACCGGCTGCTCTGGCCACTCGTGGATTGACTCCATCAAATAACGGTAAGAATCCTTGTGGGTGCTGGTAACCGAGGTGATTACCGGCATCACATACTTCATATACGTGTCGTATCCGGCCTTGACGAGGGCCGCAGGCGGATGAGAGAACTCACAGATTACGATGCGCCCACCCGGCTTCAACACTCGATACATCTCACCGAGTGCCACCTGGGGGTTACTCACGTTACGAAGACCAAAACTGATGGTCACCGCGTCAAAACTGGCAGGCGGAAACGGTAAAGCTTCGGCGTCTCCGACGATGAACTCGAGGTCGGGGTGACGCCTGCGCCCCTCCGCCACCATTCCGGGGGAAAAATCCAGTGCCACCACCGTGGCGCCGGCTTTAGCCAGTGCCTTGGATGACGTCCCGGTTCCGGCAGCAACGTCGAGAACCCGTTCACCGGGTTGGATATTGAGCGCTCGGACCGTGGCAATGCGCCACAGCACCGAATTTCCGCCAGAGAGCAGGGCATTGGTGCGGTCATAGCCTTTGGCGACCTCGTCAAACATTCCAGAGACTTCCTCTGGCTTTTTGCTCAAGTCGGCAGTAGTCACGTGGTCCAGCCTAGTCAAGGACCCCCGCCAGAATCCTGACAAACGTGACACAAAGTGTTCGCCCAGGCCTCCGGGCTAATCTTGAGGGCGTGTCCACCTCGATC
>Ga0208788_1000565_pt1 | contig 18051 bp, 18 predicted proteins | sample Wag4_2014_7_11_3_FD_187363 | JGI IMG/M metagenome (GOLD analysis project Ga0208788, IMG submission 187363) | Fresh water mixed with fracking chemicals microbial communities from Ohio, USA - Utica-2 Time Series FC 2014_7_11 (SPAdes) (version 2) ...
CCTTCTATCGCACCGATCACTATGAATCCTTCCCAGGTCCCGCAGATCAGGCGACGAGCGATGCGTGGAGTGTCCTCGCGGGAATCTCGCGCGAGACTTCGCGCATCACACTCGGCACGCTGGTGAGTCCAGTGACCTTCCGATACCCAGGAGAATACGCAAAGGTCGTCGCCACCGTGCAGGAGATGGCAGGACGGCGCATGCACGCAGGCCTTGGTGCTGGCTGGCACGAGTCGGAGCATCGCAGATACGGATTCCAATTCCCAGAGATGCCAGTCCGGGCGGCGATGCTCGAGGAGCAGCTCAGTATCGTGCGCGGACTCTGGTCGGGCGCTGATGGCTGGTCGTTCAGCGGGGCGCACTATCAAATCAGCGATGCGCTCTTCCGGCCGAAGCCAGATCCTGTGCCGTGGGTGATCACTGGCGGCGAGGGTTCGCCGCGCGGCATGCGCATCGCCGCAGCACATGCTGACGAGTTCAATCTGACCTCATCGTCGCCGCAAACTGCGCGTGAGAAGTTCGCGGCCCTTGATGCAGCCTGCACTTCTGCTGGACGCGACCCCGCAACGTTGGTGCGATCGGCGATGAGTGGACTCCTCATTGGCCGGAGCCGCTCCGACTATCTCGCTGGCGTTAGCCGCTTTATGGAGCGGATCGGAGGGGCAGGGGACCCAGAGGAGTATCTTGCGCCGCGCCGTCCGCGCTGGGTCTCAGGGACGCCAGAAGAGGCGGGGACCCAGATGCGCGCCTTCCGCGACGCTGGCGCGCAGCGACTGTTGCTGCAGCACTTCCTGCCGCTGGAACTTGAGCCGCTCGACCTGCTCGCCGAGATCCGCGACGCGCTTTAGCGCACGAAGCCGCGCCGCCCAGCGGGTCCGGTGCGGAAGATGACAAGGCCCCGAAGGGCGCTGAGCGGGACGGGTCCACTGTGACGTGAGTCACTTGAGGCGGCCGCATTGTCACCGAGGAGCCAGAGCGCATCTGACTGGTGTGGCGCGCTCTCCGGCGAGCGGGCGACGCGCTTCACGTCGAGACGTCCCTCACGTTCAGCGATCACGATGCTCCCCACGCGCGGCGCGCGGTGCAACCAGGGGAGGCCGCTGGGCCCAGCGGGAAGAACAAGGAGTGAGTCTCCCGGCAAGAGCGTCGGCGTCATGGAGTACTCAGCAACGACCGCGCGCCAGATTCGGCGCGCGGTCATCGCCACGGGTTGATCTCGCTACGCCTTGGAGGCGGCGAAGGACTTCGCGAACGCTTCGGTTGCTGCAACGAGCTCAGCGGCGGCTGCGGCATCAACGCTCTGCTTGTTCTTCGAGGCGAGCTTCAGGAGCTTCCAGACCTGGTCGTGCAGATCTGGCACCTTCGCCAGGTGCTCCGGCTTGAAGTAGTCGGACCAGATCACCTGGACCTCACGCTTCACCAGTTCCGCATGCTCCTCCTTCACGGCGATGCAGCGGGCAACCTTGTTTCGACCGGCGTGATCGGCAGGCCCACCAATCTCTGTCGTGGTGATCAGTTCCACCATGCGTGCCACGGTCTTCGCCGCGAGCACCGCGCCCGCCGGATCGTAGATCCCGCATGGAATGTCGCAGTGCGCGTGCACGGTGACGGGAGTAAGTGCAGACCGAATCTTCTCAATGGTGTTGCGCATGTTCCCTCCTACTTTACAAATACGGCGATCGCCACATTGGTGATCGCAAGAATTCCCGCTGCGTGGTAGGTCCCTGCTGGAATCTCCTGGTCGCGTCGTCGCGGCCAGGTGATCAGCGCGAGCACCACAACAATGGCGAGCTTGATCCCAACCTTGGCGTGGTTCACTGGCTCATCACCCATCGCCTCGGCGATCCCAACGAGCAGAACGCCCGTGAGGAGCTGGAGCAGGGTGCCGTGCACCATTCCGGCTGAGAGTCGCTTCGGCACGTTGCGAAGGCCAGCGAAGTAGCCGCCAACAATCGCCGCCATCCCGAGCAGATGAGCAAAGACGAGAACCCCCTCTAGTGCCTCCATCAGAACCTCCTCTGTCTCACGGCGCCAACGCGCCTCTCTACTAAGGTAGCCGACTCGTGGCGCGGCGGGTCCCTCCGCACGTAGCGGTCGGCGTGTAGGGTTGCGGAGATGGATGAGCGGAAGGTTCGTGCATACAGCAGCTACAGCCGTGACGCGCTGACTCCACCCGCCTGCGGCGAAGGAGTGGCCTGGCTCGGAAGAGCGCCGTGGGCGAAGGCGAGTCCCGCCTACCGCCTTCTCCGTTTCTCCATGCGATCCGTCGGCTGGGTCTTTGGCCTCCGCGTGCGCGCGTACGGTCTTGATCGTCTCGAACACTCTGGACCACGCATCCTCGTCGGCGCACCGCACCGTCGTTACTACGAAGCCTTCGCCCTAGGTATTGCCGCGCCAGCGCAACCGCGCATCTGGTGGCTCGGACTCGGGCCGTTCATTGTTGGACGAGGTCGCGTCCGCGCGGGGATCCTGCGCAGACTCGGCGGACTCCTTCCTGTCTGGAGAGGGTCCAGTGGCATTGAGACACACTTGGCCGCGGCGAACGCGGTCTTTGCCGCTGGTGCTCACTACGGCGTGATGCCAGAGGGCGGCACGAGTGGTCCCACCGATCGATTCGCAGAGTTTCGCCCTGGCGCCGCAGTCATTGGAATTCGCACAGGCGTCCCCGTGGTGCCAATCGTCTTCCGCTTCCACAATCGCCGTATTGGTCTGCCGCGCATTGAGGTGATCGGACTTCCAGACGTCAGCGTTCTAGACGCAGGGGCCACACCTCCGGCGCCAGGTTCCCGTGAGGAGTTGACGCTCGCCGCAGCCTGGAGTGATGCGCTCGCGGATCGGATGGAGCGCGTCTGGCGTGAGGGGCTACATGAAGGGATAAGATCGGCGGCATGAGCAGCGCACAGGTTTGTCCATTCCTTGCCATCGCAACCGATTCCAGTAAGCGCCTCCCAACCCCACACATCACGCATGCCTGCTTCGCTCAGCGTCCCGCGCAACCGATCGAACTTGATCATCAGGGGAGCTACTGCCTCAACGCCACATTCACCTCGTGTCCTGCATTCGTGGCGTGGGCCGCTCGCGAGGCGGCGCAGCCACTCGCAACAGCGGTGCCACTCCCAACGGAAGAGCTCGCCGCCGCGTCTCGAGGTGATGAGGGCCTTGTAGCGCAGCGCGCTGATGACGGCACCATCTGGTCAACGGCGGGCCTTGCCGCTCCGCCTGACGCGGAAGCGGACGATGAGCGTGCGCGTGTGCTCCCACTGCATCGCCGGAGGAGCGTTGAAGATGAGTTGCCAAAGGCGCTGATTCGTCTCCCGCGCGCGCTGAGCAGCCTGCGCAGCTTTGCCGCGCTTGTGGTGTTGATTGGTGTGGTCCTCTTCGCAACGCCATCCATCCTTAAAGGAGTCGGGAGCCTGCTGAGCGGAGTCGGCCAAGAGGCCTCTCCGAGCGCAACCGCTACGCCAGAGGAGAGCACTTCGCCTACCCCGACTCCAACACCCGCGCCTGTGATTCATGTGGTGAAGCGCGGCGACACCCTCTACGCGATCAGTCAGGAGTACAAGGTGAGCGTTGAGGTGATCCTTGGCGCGAACCCTCAGGTTGGAAACCCGGACAACCTAAAGATTGGGGAGCAACTACTGATCCCAAACGTTCTCCCGAACGTGGAGATCTCGCCGACCCCAGCGCCGTAATAGAACGCTGGCGCTACCCCTTTGCGGGGGAGAGATTGATTGACGTGATCTTCCCAGCTTCAACCTTGATCGTGGCGTCGAGCTTGTGGCTCTTTGCGCCAGGTCGGACCACAAGGATGTCGCACTCCACCTGATGGCCAGTGTCTTTGATCTCGCCTGGGATCATCCGTAAGCCCTTATCCGCGCGGAGGAACCAACCGCCAACGCGCTCAAGACCTTTGAGCATCTGCACCCCTTCGCCAACATGGATGCGCATCTCCACGCGTTCCTCCATGAGTTTGAGCGCTTCGTCGCGGCTGTCCGCGTTCAGCAGTTCAAAGAAGGCGTCGGTTGTGTCTTGTGCACCCATGCGCTGATGGTACCCTGCCGCGATGAACTCTGATCGGCTCGACGCAGCGGGGCTCCTCGCGCGCTTCGCCGCCTTGCATCCCGTTGCCGCCACAGCCACTGGTATTCACGATCACGACGGGGAGTGGGACGGGTTCGGCGCTGCGGCAGATGCACGCGTGCTGGCATGGGTGGAAGAGGAGACGGCGCGCCTGCGGCGCATCCCAGAGGGAGCGCTGGATCAGGACGATCTCGCCGATCGTGACCTTGCACTCGCCACACTTGCTGGGATTCGCTTTGAACGCACCGAGATTCGCACCACGGCGTGGGACCCGCTGAACATCGTGGCGACCGTTGGCGGCGGGCTATTCCCGTTGATCGCGCGAACGTTTGGGAGTCGCGAGCAGCGCGCGCGTGATCTTGCCGCGCGCCTCAACGGACTGCCGAAGTTGCTGGACGAAGCGGTGGATGCCCTCGTTGGCGTGCCAGAGTTGAGTGTCCCTGCAGACGACGGAGCGCCGCGGCGCCGCGGTGCGCCTGCGCCGAGCGGCGAGCTGACACTACCACCACGACCGATCAGTCGGCTGCACACCGAGACGGTGATTGCGCAGGCCGAAGGTATTGCTGAGCTTGCCGAGATGGGCGTAGAGACGTACGGAGGCGAGTTGCGTGCACCTGCCGACGTGGCACGCGCCGCGGCGGCGCGATTCGTTCAACGGTTGAAGGACGAGGTGTTGCCGCGGAGTGAGGGTGAGGGCCGGTACGGTGCCGCTCGGTACGATCGCGCGCTTCGACACACGCTGTTCGGTTCGCATGACCGCGCCGCAGTTGGTGCCGCCGCAGCAGTGGAGTTCACCGCCGTACGCGAACGGATGATCAGCATCGCGCGTGAGATCGCCCCGCAGTGGATCGGTGATGAAGCGGCGCACCTTGCGGAGAAGCCCCAGGAGCTTGTGGCGCGCGTCCTGCATGCGATCGGCGGCGAACATAGCGCCGCGGCGGATCTGCTTGATCGCTGCCGCGAGGAGACGGCGCGCTGCGAGGCATTTGTGAAGCGCACGGGACTGATCGACCTGCCGAAAGAGCCGCTGCAGATCACATGGACCCCGCGCTTCTTGCGCGCGTACGGCGGCGCATTCCTCGACTCTCCGGGGCCGTTGGATAAGGGCGAGATGAGTTTCTTCTACGTGACGCCACCACCAGATGACGCCACACCCTCGCAGGTGGAGTCCATGCTTCGCGAAGATAACGATCGGATGCTCGCCCTCCTCGCCATTCATGAAGCGATCCCTGGCCACTACTTGCAGCTCGCTGCGGCGAACGAGACCGACCGCCCGCTTCGTGCCGCGTTCGGCTCTGGCGTGTTCGCGGAGGGCTGGGCCGTCTACGTGACGCAGGTGATGTTGGATGAGGGGTTCGGCGACGGCGACAAGGCACTTGAGCTGGTCCACTGGAAGTTCTATCTCCGCTGTGTTGCAAATGCACTCCTTGATGTTGGCATCCATGCGGATGGGCGCGATGAGGCCTGGGCGCTCAACTTGATGGTGGGGGAGTCCTGGCAGGAAGAGTCGGAGGCGAAGGCGAAGTACCTCCGCGCTCGCCTCACCGCAACGCAACTCCCTACTTATTTCATCGGCTCCGTCGGCTGCTGGGAGCTTGAAGACCGCGCGCGCGCCACAGCGAGCGGCGTCTCAGCAGGAAACGCGGGACTTCCTGGTAACCGCCCCGCAACCGCTGGGTTCAGTCGCCCGGCGCACCTGCGCGCGATGCTGCAGCACGGCACGCCACCGATCCCGCTCCTTGAGCGGCTGATGGGCGCGCAAGGCTAAACGCGCGCAAAACGAAACGCGTGTCAGGCTATCCGCGCGTCAGCGCGGCGGTCGAGCGGGTCGTCCGTCTCCCTCTGGTTCTGCACCGGGTGCGGAGAGCGCCGCGGTTGCTGCGGCCGAGTAGGCCACGTCCGTTGGGCTTGACGAACCCTTGACGGTGACTGACTGCGCACCCGTCGGTGGTTGCGCAGTTGCGGGGAGGATTGAGCGGCCAGGGAGGCGATGCTCAAGCTTCACCGTCACGTCGTAGTCCTCACAGATATCAAGGAATGGATCTGGATCGAACGCGTCTGGCGACTTCACGCCCGCGCCACCCCAGACTCCTTCAGCAATCAGCTCCATCGCCATGATCGGCATGACGCCGGTCTGCCATGCAACGGGCTGCAAGTTGTATCGACCCATCGTCTCTGCCGCGTCACAGACTTGGTAGTGGAAGGTCTCGCGCGGGCGGCCATCCTTGGTGCCGCTGACGAGCGCACCGACGATGGCGCGTCCCACCATGTTCTTGCCAAGCGTTGCGGGGTCTGGTGAGAGAGCACCGATCACGTCGCGTGGCGCAACCTTCGTCCCCTTCACGTTGATCGGTTCCTTCCCGTCGAGGCCGAGGCGGTGCAGGAGCTGCAGCGTCTCAATGAAGTCGGCGCCGAGCGCGTACTTGAAGGTGATCAGATCTGCCTTCATTGTGCGCGGCAGCTGCACCACCTCTTCGTGCTCAACGTTGACGCACATCACGGGGCCTACGCCTTCAGGGAAGACGAAGTCTTCTGGTTCGCTGAATGGTGCGCGCACTTCAACCTTGCCGTTGCGCCAGACGATCGGTGGGTTCAAGCACTCCTCAATGACGGTCCAGAGGCTGAAGACGGTTGCGAATGGGTAGCCCTCAATGCGCAGGTCACCGCCGTCGCGGATGTGGACGGCGCTCACGTCATCAAACGTCCACTTCTTTGCGTACGCCGCGAAGATGTTGGAGAGGCCTGGGTCCATGCCCATGCCGATCAGCGCGACCTTCCCCTTCGCCTCCCAGAGGCCGTTCTTCGCCACCTGATAGTCGCCGAGCATCTCGCCGGGGACGGTGTACGGATTTTGCTTGTCTGGCACCGAGAGGCTTGTGGCCATGTCGATGTAGTGCACGCCGGCCTCAAGCGCCGCATCAAAGATCGCAGGCACGAAGCGCGGATCAACGGCGTTGAGCACCAGGTCCGCCTTTGAGGAGACGATCAGCTCCTTGAGCTGCTGCGCGTTCCCCGCGTCAACCTGCGCCACGTCATATCCAGCACCCACGGCGTCTGCCACGGTGCGCGCTCGATCGAGTGAGTAGTCGGCGAGGGTCATCTTGCCGAGCCACTTGCGCCCTTTAACGAGGTGGGCGATTGCCTCTCCGACCGTGCCGGTACCAACCAATAAAACGTTCATAAACGTCCAGACCTTTCCCGCAGGGGCCCAGTTTGCCGGGCTGCACCTGCACCAGGGGAGACCGCTGAGGCCTCAACCCAGTTGCTCCCCACAGCCTACGCCTCCCCCCTGGGGGTCCGTCAAACCTAGGGGGAAACGTGCGGGATTCTTAACACTCCCTGCCAAAGTGCACGCGGTACAATGAGCGCAGCGCACGGATTCGTGCATCACCGCTCACATTAGGAGGACTCGTGGAACTGATTCTCCCTATCGCCATCGTTGGGGCCGTTCTGCTGCTCGTGATCTCGTCATATAACGGGCTCGTCAACGCACGCAACCGTGTGGATGAAGCGCTCGGTCAGATCCAGGTTCAGTTGAAGCGACGCTACGACCTCATTCCGAACCTTGTTGAGGCGGTGAAGGGGCAGATGGGATTTGAGAAGGGTGTCCTTGAGAGTGTGACCGCCGCGCGCGCCGCAGCCGTAAACGCTGGTGCAACCGGCAACACCGCCGCGCAGGCGAAGGCGGAGAACATGCTCAGCAGCTCGCTGCGCACCCTCTTCGCCAACGTGGAGGCATACCCCACACTGAAGTCGAATGAGAATGTGATTCAGTTGCAGGAGCAGCTCACCTCCACGGAGAACCAGATCGGCTTCAGCCGCCAGCACTACAACGCCTCGGTGCTCTCGTATAACAACTCGGTGCAAACCTTCCCAGGCCTCCTCTTCGCTGGAGCCCTCGGTTTCGCGAAGCGAGACTTCTTCGATGCGCCGGACTCCGAGGAGGCCGTCCCAAAGGTCAGCCTCTCCTGAGCGCGTCGGAGTAGGGGAGCGCAATGGCAACCTTCTATGACCTCGCGGCGGCGAATCGGCGCAAGTCGGCGCTGCTCGTCCTGCTCGTCATCGGCATCTTCGCCGCGCTCGCTACGGCGGCGGGCGTGGCGTTCACCGGCGGCATTGAGGGGGCGCTCCCGTATTCACTCTTCGCCTTCGGGCTCAGCTTCTTCTTGACGCTCGGCGCGTGGTTCGGTGGCGATCGTGCGGTGCTAGCCGCCTCGGGCGCGAAGCCGCTTGATCCAGCCGCCGGCCCTGAAGAGCTTCAGCTGGACAACATCACCGCTGAGCTCTCCATTGCCGCGAACATCCCGAAGCCGAAGATCTACGTCATTGATGACACCGCCCTGAACGCCTTCGCCACGGGGCGCGACCCGCAGCATGCGAGCATCGCCGTGACCAAAGGCTTAATGGCGAAGCTCGACCGCGAGGAGATGAGCGGCGTGATCGCGCATGAGCTCTCGCACGTGCGCAACTTCGACATTCGCTACAGCCTCCTGGTGGCAGCACTCGTTGGCTCGCTCGCACTTCTGAGCGACATGCTCCTTCGATTCGCCATGTTTGGAGGTGCCGGTCGTCGCCGTGAAAACGAGAAGGGGGGCGGCGGCCTCCAGATCGTCGTCCTCTTCCTTACGATCATCCTGGCCATCCTTGCGCCGATCGCGGCGCGCATGGTGCAGCTCGCCGTCTCGCGCCAGCGCGAATATCTTGCCGACGCGTCAGGTGTTGAACTGACGCGCAACCCGCAGGGACTTGAGCGCGCACTCGCCAAGCTGGCGGGCGACAAGGAGGTCCTTGAGGTGGCGACCAAGGCCACGGCGCACTTCTATATCGTGAACCCGGTGAAGCACTTCGAGACCCGCGCGGCAGGCTTCATGGCCACGCACCCCCCGCTCACTGATCGCATCAACCGCCTGCGTACCTTGCGCGGCGCGCAGCCCCTGCTAGCATCTGAGGATCGCGCGCGGGAGTAGCTCAGTTGGTAGAGCACTTGCCTTCCAAGCAAGATGTCGCGAGTTCGAGCCTCGTCTCCCGCTCCAACTTCCTTAAGGCCTGACCCCTCTAGGTGTCCTTCAGGATCGTCCGCGCCACACGCTTGGCGAGTGCGAGGATGGTGATCATGGGGTTGACGCCGATCGCGGTAGGGAAGAGCGAGCCGTCCGCAACGTAGAGACCTTTGATGATGCCGCCGTGCGGATCGGTGGCGCGAGGACGGGTGGTTGAACGGACGCGGCCGAACGGGTCGCACGCGTGATCAACTGGGTTGCTCCCCATGCGCGCCGTTCCCATCTGATGCGCGGAGAAGACCGTGCCACGATTTGGAGAGAAGTCGAAGCGCGTGAGACGGCGCTGCAGCACCTGGAACGCTTCAACACCATCTCGGCGGCGCCACGCAACTGGTGGTGAGCCAGCGGCAATCACCTCGCTTGCACCCGCAGACTCTGCCATCCGGACAAGCGAACCGAGAGCGGCACGGAGTGTCCGTTCGTCGCGTGGGGTGGTGCGGTACTCAATCTTCGCAAAGCCGCTGCGCGTCTCGCTGATGCGCCCGCCGCCATCGTCCTTGGCGATCGCCAGAAACGGCGCAATGTACGGTGCGAGCCTCATCAGGCGCTGGTGCTCGTCACGACTTGTCCATGGGATGCCGAGCGCCAAGAGTCCTGGATGCCCCGGCGCGCTCTCAATGATGTAGCCGTTGCGATCTTCCATTGGGTCGATGAACTCTTCACTCTTTGCTGCTTGCATCGTGCCGCGCCACATCTCAATCTTCTCGGGGAAGATGCCGGCGGCGAGTGTCACTGGGTGCAGTCGTAAGTTCTGGCCAATGGCTGGATGTGTGATTCCGCTGCGGCGCAGGAGCAGCGGCGTGCGCAGTGCGCCACCACTCACCACCACCTGCGGTGCAGTGATCTCCAGTCTGCGCGGTGTTCCCGCGCGCGTCCCATATGTGGTGACTGCGCCGCGCACGATGCCACGCTCAATAATCAGGCGCTCCGCCTTGCAGTCTGGGATGAGATGCGCACCTGCTTCTAGCGCCTGGGGGAGGTGCAGGCGCAGCGTTGACTGCTTTGCGCCGCGCTTGCATCCGAACGGACAGGTTCCGCAGTCGCTGCACTCACCCCGATTTAGTTGGATCCTCTCGCCACTCCAGTCACGTGCGGCAGCTCCGCGGAGGAGCGCAGCATCCTTTGAAGGTGTGGTTGCCGACGGTTGAGTACTGAGCTCCCGCAACACCTCGTTGAGATCTTGTTTGAAGCGTGGCGAGGCGATCCCCTTGACGCCATGCTGCTCCTCCCACTCAGCGCGGACGCGATCAGGGATAGGGATAGAGGTCATCCAGTTGACTGTGGTTCCGCCGCCAACGGTGCCGCCGGCGAGGATGGCGATATGGGCGTCGTCGGTGGCGGTGAATCCAGAATCCAGATAGAGGCGCTCATACGCATCACGCTCTTTGGTGGGGAAGCTCCGCTCGTCATAGAGCGCCCCCGCCTCAATGACCATGACGCGTTTCCCCGCGCGCGCGAGATCGCGGGCCACTGAGCCCCCACCGGCACCTGAGCCGATCACAAGAACATCAACTGCGATTCGCTGCGCCTGCTGCGGATCAAACGCGACGAGCTTGGAGTAGTCACGCGTGGCAGCATTCGGCTTCGGGTTGTAGCCAATTGACTTCAGGCGCGCACGGAGCTTTGGGTCGCCCGGTTCGTCTGCATCCGCATACGCGAGGAAGCAGAGCAACTTGCGTAGTGCGGATGCGGCGCTACGAATCAGCGGGATGCGATGCTGCACCCAGTGTTGAAGGTACGCATCTCGCTCGTCTCCACGGAGGCTGCTGAACTTCACCGCCCGTCCGCCGATCAGGAGACTCCCTGCGCGCGTCTCAATGAGGCGCAACACCAGTCGCAGCTGGCTGACGAGTTCGGGATCTACGACGGTTGCAAACGCGCGCTCGGCGGCCGCCGCTCGCGCCGTGCCGCCGCCAGGGACAAATCCTTCAGCGAGGGCGGCGAGGGTGCGCCGTTCGGCGGGGGCCAGGACCTCCTGAGAGTTTGGGGTCCGCTTCGCCGTACTCATAGCGCCTATCTTGCCGTGTTCGCGCTCGCGCGGCTGACGAGGGGCGCCTGCTGCGCTACGATCACAGCCGTTGGCGCGTGGCCAAGCGGTAAGGCACCTGCCTCTGGAGCAGGGGATCCTAGGTTCGAATCCTAGCGCGCCAGCCAACCTCTCTGATCAATTTCTGTGCGCTATTTCAGTGCGGCGAGCCACTCCTGCATCGCTTGAGTGAAGCCTTCAGGGTCCTCTTCAAATGGCACATGGCCGAGCCCCGGCAGCACCACGTAGGTGGCAGCGGGGAGCGCGTCGCGCAGCGATTCACCCGCGGAGAGTGGCACCCAACTGTCGTCAGCCCCCCAGAGAATCAGCGTGGGGATCGGCGCGCCAGCGCGCGACACAATCTCCGCGATCGGTTGAGTGAGCGCGTTCTTGCTCCCGTCCCTCAATACGCCGAGCAGCGCGGCATCCCACTCTGGGAGTCGTGACGCGGCGGCGTATCCGCGGATCATCTCTGGCGTTGCGGCGGATTTCACGGCGAACGCAGAACTGAGCAGTTCGCCGAACGTGGCTTCAGTAAATGCACTGCGAATCAAGATGCGAGCGGCGCGTCGGAAAGGCGTGGCTTGCAGGGCCGAAGTTGCAGGGCTGTCGCCGAAAGATGCGCCGATCGCAGCATCAATCAGTGCGAGTCCTCGCACGCGTTCAGGTGCGAGGGCAGCAATCCAAGAGACCACGTTTCCGCCCATGCTGTGCCCTGCGAGCACCGCCTGGTTGATCTGCATTTGGTCCATCACGGCAAGAACAAACTTCGCGTGAGACGCGTGATCATACGCACCACCCCAGCCCTTCTCCGCAAGGCCGAAGCCCGGCAGGTCGAGCGCAACCACATTCCAGCCACTCGCGGCGAGTGATTCCATGACGTGTCGCCAACCAAACGTACTCCCGCCGAATCCGTGGACTAGGATCAGCGCCGGATCGCTACCACGCCCCGCGGTTGCAACCACGGTACGGCGTCCTTCAACAGTGACGACCGTGGCGATGGGTGCAGCACCAGTGGCGAGCAGCTCCTCGGGTCGCGCCTCCGCGCCGGCTGGGAGATCAATCAAGAAGGGGAGGAGGGCAACCACAAGCAGCACCTGCAGGAGCCTGTTCACGACGCGCGTCATCTGCTCAGTATCCCTGATCCGCCACGCTCGTTCATCTGCTGGTAACGCACGGCGTTATCCTACTGGAATGACGGCACCACGGGTTCTCTTCCTCTGCACGCATAACTCGGCTCGCTCGCAGATGGCGGAGGCGCTCCTGCGCTCTCGCTCCCGCTCTCGCGTGGCGGTGGAGAGTGCTGGCACGGAGAAGACTCAGGTGCGGCCGCTCGCGCTGAAGGCGCTCGAAGAGATTGGAATTGACGCATCGGCGCAGACGAGCAAGACGCTTGAGCGCTTTATTGATGAGCAGTTTGATTACGTGATTACGGTCTGCGACGCGGCAAACGACGCCTGTCCAACCTTCCCCAACGCGGGTGCCCGCGAGCACTGGTCACTCCCAGATCCATCAAAGGCGACAGGGAGTGAGGAGCAGCAGCTGGAGGTGTACCGCGAGGTACGTGACGACCTAGAGCTACGCATCATGGAGCTTCTGCGACGACTAGAGCCGAGCCTGGCGTAGCGCGCCGGCGAGGAGTTGCGCTTAGCGGCGGCCTCGCTGTAGGCGCACCATCTGCGCCTTGGCGATGAGGTCGCGCGGGAAGTCGAGCAGGATCGGTTCGTAGCCGACTGGGATCTCAATGGCGAGAGCCGCCTTGGTGAGCTTGCGGACAAGGGTCAACTTTTCCATCTCGTCAGGTGCCACAAAGCTGATCGCTTCGCCGAGCGCGCCTGCGCGACCGGTGCGGCCGATGCGGTGCACGTAGTCTTCGGGGTCGAAGGGGAGTTCGTAGTTGATCACCGCGGGGAGCGCCTCAATGTCGAGTCCGCGTGCCGCAACATCGGTTGCAACCATCACGCGTGCCTCGCCCGCCTTGAATGCGGCAAGCGCCTTGTTGCGCTGCTTCTGATCCTTGTCGCCATGAATCTCCACCACGTTGTGGCCGTCGCGGTGGAGGAAGTCGCCCAAGCGATTCGCCTCGACCTTTCTATTCACGAAGACGAGCGTCTGATCCCAGTTGCGCGTCTTGAGGAGGTCGCTGAGAAGCGCACGTCGGCGGCGATCATCCACTGGCATGATCACCTGGCGCACGTTTTCGTTGGTTTGATTGCGTCGCGCAACCTCCACCGTGACTGGCTCATGCAGGAAGTCGTGCGCGAGCGCGCGAATCGGTTCGGAGAAGGTGGCGGAGAAGAGGAGGCTCTGGCGCCGCTTTGGGATCAGCGCAAGGATGCGCTTGAGGTCGGGCATGAAGCCCATGTCGAGCATGCGGTCCGCTTCGTCAAGGACCAGGATGGATACCTGCGAAAGGTTGACCGTCTTGGAGCCGGCGTGATCAAGAAGTCGGCCTGGCGTTGCAATGAGAATCTCCACGCCGGCGAGCAGCATCTTCTGCTGTGGCGGCATGGGGACGCCGCCGTAGACAACACCGCTGCGCAGTGGGAGGTGCTTTCCGTAGGTGGTGCAGCTCTCGGAGATCTGCACGGCGAGCTCACGCGTTGGCGTCAGAACAAGTGCGCGAACGGGGTGACGCGCTGGGCTCGGTGACGGTGTGGCGAACGGCTTAAGGAGATGCATGATTGGCAGGACGAATGCGGCAGTCTTCCCCGTACCAGTCTGCGCCGCACCGAGAAGGTCGCGACCCTGGAGGACATGCGGAATCGCCTGTTCTTGGATTGGGGTGGGCTCAGTATATCCCTCAGCAGCAACCGCGCGCAAGAGTTCGGGGGCAAGGTTCAAATCGGCAAATGTGGGCATCTGCGAGCAGCGTACCCGACTGAGGCGGATGGGGTGCGATGATCGGGGTATGAGCAACGATGCAACGCTTCTCGGCGCGCTCGCCCCTTCGGCGCCGCTCGCCGCGCGGATGCGGCCAGCCACGATTGACGAGGTGGTGGGGCAGGAGGCGCTCATTGGTCCTGGTGCGCCGCTGCGTCGTCTCCTTGAGCGCGGCGAGACACCATCACTACTCCTCTGGGGGCCACCAGGCTCCGGCAAGTCGACGCTTGCGGCCGTCATTGCCGCCGCCGTTCGCGCCGTTCCCACCAGCCTCTCCGCAACGAGCGACGGTGTGGCCGAGGTACGAAAGGCAGTCGCCGCAGCGGCGGAGCGTCGTGCGCATGGTGAGCAGACACTTCTCTTCATTGATGAGCTTCACCGATTCAGCCGCACGCAGCAGGATGCGCTGCTGCCGCATGTTGAGTCGGGGACGATCATCTTGGTCGGTGCAACCACGGAGCCGCCACCTCGCGCTATCTCGCCAGCGCTCCTTTCTCGCATGCGCACCTTCCGCCTCGCGCCACTCACCCAAGAAGATCTCTCCACGCTGCTCCAGCGTGCACTCGACGATGCGCGCGGGTTTGGCGGCAAGGTTTCTGTTGACGAAGATGCGCGACGGCAGTTGATTGGGTTCGCCGCAGGAGATGCGCGACGCATGTTGACGCTGCTCGACCTTGCCGTCCTCATGACGCCTACAGGGAGCGCTGTGACCCCGAACGAGGTACTCCTCGCGGCGCAAGATCGGAGCCTGCCGTACGACCAGTCTGGCGTCACGTCGGCGCTGATCAAGAGCATTCGTGGCAATGATCCAGATGCGGCGATCTGGTGGCTCGCCACCGCACTCGAAGGAGGCGAGGATCCGCGCATTATTGCGCGACGACTCCTCGTCTCCGCCTCTGAAGATGTGGGGAACGCTGATCCCGCCGCGCTCCCGCTCGCTGTGGCAGCGGCGCAGGTGGTGGAGCTCGCCGGATCTCCAGAGTGCGACTACGCGCTGGCTCAAGCGGTGACGTATCTCGCCTCGGCGCCGAAATCACCGCGCGCCGGCGAGGCGCTCGCCGCCGCACGTGAACAGATTGCAACGGCGGGACAGCTCCCAGTGCCAGGACATCTGCGCGCCGCAGCGAAGACGTATCAGTCGCCACACGCTGCGGGTGAGCCGTTTGACGTTGCGCAGGGGTATCTACCGACCGAGATCTGTGCGAAGCGTTTCTACGATCCTTCTGGAAGCGGCGCAGAAGCGCTGCTGCGCGATCGCATTGCGCAGTTGCGCGCCGCCCGTGCAGCGAACGGCGCTCGCACCGTGGAGTGACGAGGGCGCGTTAGGCGAGTCCGTGCTGGAGGAGCAGCGCCTGATCGCCGAGCAGGTCACCCGTTGGTGCGTCGGCAACGATGCGTCCACCACCCATCACAATGCTGCGTGAGAAGGCGGCACGCGCAAGTTCGAGATCGTGGGTGCTGACGATCAGCGTTTGGCGCAACGTCCCAAGGAGCTCAATCAACTCGCGGCGTCCGCGCGGATCTAGGCCGGCGGATGGTTCATCAAAGACGAGGATGCTCGGCTCCATGGAGAGTACGGTGGCGAGTGCCACGCGCTTGCGCTGGCCGATGGAGAGGCGCATCGGTGGCCGGGTGGCGAGGTCGAGTGCGCCGACAGCGGCGAGTGCCGCTTCAACACGGTCGTGCACCGCACCAGCGTCAAGCCCCATATGGATTGGACCAAAGGCCACGTCCTCCCACACGGTCGGCGAGAAGAGTTGATCGTCTGGGTCCTGGAAGACGAGTCCGACCTCCGCGCGCACTCGACCGATCGTCTCATCCGATACGTTCATCCCTGCAACACGAACACTTCCATGCGTTGGTCGGTAGATCCCATTCAGGTGCAACATCAGCGTGCTCTTCCCTGCACCGTTCGGCCCAAGGAGCGCCACCTTCTCGCCGCGCGCAATATGCATGTCAATGCCACGGAGCGCTTCGGTGCCGTCGGGATATCTGAAGTGAAGGTGCTCAAGGTGCACCCAGTGGTCATCACCTGTCGGTTCGCCGTCGTGGGCGTGCGGGTGCGCATGTGCGGCACGGAGCCCTGCGTGCGAGTGGCTGTGAGTGTGCGCGTCGCTCATCTCAGAACCTTGGCAGAAGCGCGCCGGCGGCGCTGATCAGTGCAAATGCGGCCAAGGCAAGGGCTGCCTTCTGAACGATGCGAGGGTCGGTCTGCTGCAGTCCGCCGAACGAGAGCGAGCCACGCGCCCCACGCGCCGTTGCCGCCTCCTCAACGCGCGCCGCGCGGGCATACGCGCGCAGGAAGAGTGCGCCAGCGAGGTTCCCCGTGACTCGCGCACGCCACGGAATAGAGCCGCCGGCGCGCTCGCGCGTCTCACCGATGGGGCTTGCGGAGCGAGAGGAGCGCGCACGGAGCATCCGTGTCGCCTCGTTGCGAAGCAGGTCGAGGTAGCGAATGGTGAGACCCGCACTTGTTGCGATCGTGTCAGGGAGCTTGAGCGCGCGGAGCGACCCGACGATGCTCTCAATTGGGTAGAGCTTGACCAAGATCAGTGCAACCTGGACAGAGATCCACGCCTTCAGCGCCGTGGTGAGGATGATGCGCAGACCGGCACCGCTCACGCTGAGGCTGATCGCCCCCAACTCGCCCGCCCAGATGATCTCGTCACTCCGCGTGAAGAGGAGGGGGAGTGCCGCAACGACGAACGGGAGCGCGACGAGTGCGCGTCGCGCGAGCTGCGCGGGCGCGATCCCGCTGAGTGCGGCAACAGTGGCCACCGCGAGCCAGACGAGCAGATATGCGAGATAGCTCCCCGTAGGGAGGAGTGCAACCGCAAGCGTCACGAGCAGCGTGGTGACGATCGCCGCGCGTGCATCTTGGCGACCGGTTGCGATCATCCGCTACGCCGAACGGCGTCGTTCCGCAACCCGTCCTAGTAGAAGAAGGATCACCACCACAATCCCTACACCAACAGCACCCGCCAGAATCGTGGAAACGGTTCCATCAAGTCCTGGAATGGTGTAGTCCGGCAACAGTTCGAATGCTGGTCCCTGGCCCTGGTCCAGAAATCCGAGATCTTCTGCGACGCGCTCAAGTCCATCGGGGCTTGCCGACGCAAAGAGAGCTGCAAGGCTCACCGTGATCAGCGCGATCACTGAACCGAGCGCAATGCGACGTGGAGCTGACGCACCTCGCTCGGAGGTGCGTGCGCTCAAGATGTCTGGCGCGCTTGCGCTGATGAATCCGATCGCGCCGATGGTGATCAGTGCCTCGCCCACGCCAATGAGTGCATGGGTTCCAAGCATCGCGGGGAGGCCAATACCAATGTCAGTAGTTCCTGAAATTCCGAGCTGCAGCGTGGTGAGGCCGGCTGCCGCCATGACCGAAAGCCACGCGGCGAATCCGACGCCCACAAACTGACCTCTACGCCCGCCACCGAACACCTCGGATGTTGCGCGCGCGACGAGCGATCCGCCGAGCGTGCCAATCACGCCCATGTTGAAGATGTTTGCGCCGAGCACCAGGAGCCCGCCGTCTTGAAAGAGGAGTGCCTGAATGCCGATCACGGTTGCCATCACGATGCTCCCCGCCCACGGACCGAGTAGCACGCCAGCCAGCACGCCACCAAGGAGGTGACCGCTCGTCCCAGCGGCGACAGGGAAGTTGAACATCTGCGCAGCGAAGATGAATGCGCCAGCGATCCCCATCAGGACCGTTCGCGCAGGGGCGTTCGTGCGCTCCGTTGCGATTCGTCGCAGCGCGATCCCGATTACCACGGCAGTTGCCACCCAGAGTGCGATCGACACCTCCGGAGCGAGGAATCCGTCAGGAATGTGCAGGGACGGGATCATCGGAACCTCCTTCATCAACGACCGAGCTACTGGCTCGAACTGCGGTGAGTCTATCGCAACACGTTGCAATAAGCATCCCCTATCCTGCCGAGATGGCAACTGAGCGAGCGGGGGAGGGTCTGACCGAGCGGCTTCAGGTCGCGCTGAAGG